>Ga0073928_10001017_pt1 | contig 56965 bp, 55 predicted proteins | sample PaiPotPPA55metaG_FD_76969 | JGI IMG/M metagenome (GOLD analysis project Ga0073928, IMG submission 76969) | Iron sulfur acid spring bacterial and archeal communities from Banff, Canada, to study Microbial Dark Matter (Phase II) - Paint Pots PPA... ... | reverse complement strand
GGAAAGCGCCGAGGCCTGAAGCTGCGGGTGGGAGGATGACATGGCGGGGATCGAGGCATTGGGATTCGTCGGGCTCGGCACCATGGGCGAGGCGATGTGCGCCAACCTCGCGCGCAAATCCGGCCTCAGGGTTTACGCCGCGGACCGCCGCGCCGAGCCGTTGCAGCGGCTGGCGGCGGAGAAGGTCTCTCCTTGCGCCTCGATCGCCGAGCTGGCGCAGCGCGCCGACCTCATTTTTCTGTCGCTGCCGAGCGGACGCGAGGTCGAGGACGTGTGCCTCGGCGCCGGCGGCATCGCCGGGGCCGGCGGCCGCGCCCGCATCGTCGTCGATTGCGGCACGTCGCCCGTCGCGCTGACCCGCGCGCTCGCCGCGCGCCTGGCCGATTCCGGCATCGACTTCGCCGACGCGCCCGTCGCGCGCACCCGCGAGGCGGCGCAGCAGGGGCGGCTCAGCATCATGGTCGGCGGCCCGGCCGCGCTCTTCGAGCGGATCAAGCCCTATCTCGCGGCGATGGGAACCGACATCAGCCATTGCGGACCGGTCGGCTGCGGCCAGGTGGTCAAGATCCTCAACAACATGGTGCTGTTCGAGACCGTCGGCGCGCTGGCCGAGGCGCTCGCCATCGGCGGCCGCGCCGGGGTCGACGAGCGGCTGCTGCTGGAGACGCTGAGCAAGGGCTCGGCCGACAGCTTCGCGCTGCGCAACCATGGCATGAACGCCATGCTGCCGCGGCACTTTCCCGAGAACGCGTTTTGCGCGGAATACGCGCTCAAGGATCTCGGCTACGCGCTCGAGCTGGCGCGCGCCGGCGGGGTCGGCGCCGCGGGCGCGGCGGTGGCGCGCGAGCGCCTCGCCGAGGCGATCCGGCGCGGCCACGGGCAGAAATACTGGCCGGTGCTGCTCGATGTCGTGGCCGGCGAGGAATGATCAGGGACCATCGCGCTTTGCCCGTTCCGCCTCGGCCAAAACCGTATTCGGCCAAATGGAAGACCAGCCCTGCAACCTATTGGCGCAACGAGCGAATTTTTTCTGATACATGCATTTACATTTTGCGACGAACCGATACATACTATCCGGACTGGGTAAGGAGATGCGGGCGTATGGCCACCATCCTGCTGGTTGCGGATGACGAGATTTTGCGGCTCAGCGCCGCTCACCATCTGGAGAAGGCCGGCTATACGGTCATTGCCGCGGGCAAGTCGAACGAGGCGCTCGACCAATTGGATTTGGGACGGCAGATCGACCTGGCCGTGATCGACGTCTGCATGCCCCGGGGGCAGGTCAACGGCTTGGCCTTGGCGCGCATGGCACGCTGGCGCCGACCCGGATTGCCGATCGTCTTTGTCACCGGCTATCCCGAGGTGCTGGAGGCCGAGGTGATCCAGGAGCCGGTATTCCTGAAGCCGATCGATCTCGGCCAGCTCACCGACAAGATCAAGGAGCGCCTCGCCGCGTAAGGGCGGCGCTCGCGCTCGCTTTCGCGAATCCGGCTTTCCGTTTCGCGAGCCGCGATCAGGCGTCCGGCGCGGCGCTGCGCATCCGCTTGAGCCGCGAGCGCGCAGATTTCGATGCGAGCCGCTTCTCCTTCGCCGCCTTGGTCGGGCGCGTCTTGCGCCGCCTCTTCGGGATCACCGCCGCCCGCGCGACCAGATCGACGAGACGCGCCAACGCGTCCGCGCGGTTCCTCTCGCGCTCGCGGAAGCGCTCGGCCGAGATCACCAGCACGCCGTCCTTGGTCATCCGCCGGCCCGCCAGCGCCGCGATGCGGCGCTTGGTGCCGCCATCGAGGGACGGCGAGCCCCACACGTCGAAGCGCAGCTGCACGGCGCTCGACACTTTGTTGACGTTCTGCCCACCGGGGCCGCTGGCGCGGATGAAGCTCTCGCCCAATTCGCGCTCGTCCAGCTCGATCTTGTCGGTGATCCTGATCATGGGGCACCATCCTAGCACGGCGTGGACGGCGCCGCGGGCCGGTTGCCGCCCGCGGCGCTTCGGTGTAGGAGGGGCCGGATGGCCAGGAAAGCAGCGATCGTCGGCGTTGCCGATACGCCTCTGCGGCAGGGCGTGCTCGCCGAGGACGGCACCGTCTTGCAGATACAGGCGCGCGCGGCGAAAGCGGCGCTCGACGAAGCCGGGCTTTCCCTCGACGATGTCGACGGGCTCTTCGCCGCCGGCGCCTGGGGCGTGCCCGGCCCCGGTGTCTTCATGCCGGTGACGCTCGCCGAGTATCTCGGCATAAGGCCCGGCTATCTCGACGGCACGCAGATCGGCGGCTCCTCCTTCGAGGCGCATGTCGGCCATGCCGCGGCGGCAGTGGCGCAAGGCGTTTGCGAGGTGGCGCTCATCCTCTATGGCAGCCGGCAGCGGAGCGACGCGTCGCGCACGCTGGGCGCGCGCGGCGCCGCCGCGCTCAACAGCCAATACGAGGCCCCCTTCGGCCTGCCGAGCCCGGTCGGCGCCTATGCCATGGCGGCGATGCGGCACCGGCACGTGCACGGCACCACGCCCGAGCAGCTCGCCGAGATCGCCGTGGCGACGCGCAAATGGGCGACGCTCAATCCGGCCGCGACGATGCGTGATCCGCTCAGCATCGCGGAGGTGCTGGCGAGCCCGATGATCAGCGATCCGCTGCATCTGCGCGACTGCTGCCTCGTCACCGATGGCGGCGGCGCCATCGTCGTCACCAGCCTCGAGCGGGCGCGCGACCTCAAGCAAGCGCCGGTGGTGGTCGCCGGCTTCGCCGAGGCGACGAGCCATTGGGGCATCTCACAGATGGAAGACCTGGCCTGGCTGCATCACGCCGCCGACAGCGGCAGCCGCGCGATGGCGCTGGCCGGCGTCGCAGCGGATGATTTCGACGTGGTCGAGATCTACGATTCCTTCACCATCACCGTGCTGCTGTCGCTGGAGGCGTTGGGCTTCTGCCGCCGCGGCGAGGGCGGCGCCTTCGTCTCCGGGCAGCGCACCGCGCCGGGCGGCGCCTTCCCGCTCAACACCAATGGCGGCGGGCTCTCCTACTGCCATCCCGGCATGTACGGCCTGTTCCTGCTGACGGAGGCGACGCGTCAGTTGCGCGGCGAGTGCGGGCCGCGCCAAGTCAAGGATGCCGAGGTCGCGCTCGCCCACGGCACGGGCGGCGTGTTCTCCACCGTCGCCACCTGCGTTCTGACGCGCGCGTGAGGAAAGTGATGTACGAGAAACCGCTACCCGCCATCGATGTCGAGTCCGGCCCGTTCTGGCAGGCCGCGCGCGAGCGCCGCCTCGCCATCATGCACTGCCGCCTGTGCGACCGGCATTTCTTCTACCCGCGCGAGCTCTGCCCGCATTGCCATTCGTCCGTCGTCGAGTGGACCACGGCGAGCGGTCGCGGCACCATCTACACCTTCACCATCGCGCGCCGTCCAGCCGGCTCGGCCTTCAAAGGCGATGTCCCCTATGTCGTAGCACTGGTCGAGCTCGAGGAGGGACCGCGGCTAATGACCAACATCGTCACCCGCGATGTCGAGAGCATCCGCATCGGACAGAAGGTTGCGGCCGTGTTCGACGACGTCACCGAGGAAGTGACGCTGGTGAAATTCGCACCGGCATGATGCCGACCGAGTCAGAGGGAGGATGGGAACATCATGGACGTGCTGCTTGCAACGCGCCGCGATCTTCTGATTGCGCCGCTGCAAAGTCTGAGCCGACCCTGGTCAGGCGAGTGGCCACAGATTGTCCATAAACTGGTCCGCTGAAGCGGCCCAAGTGTAGCGGAGGGCGTGGGCGCGGCAGCGCTCGCGCGGGATGGCGAGGGCGGCGAGCGCGGCGCGGCCGAGATCCTCGTCGAGCACGCCGGCGCCGCTGTCGCCGATGATGTCGAGCGGGCCGGGCACGGGGTAAGCGGCGACGGGAACGCCCGAGGCGAGCGCCTCGAGCAGCACCAGGCCGAAGGTGTCGGTGCGGCTGGGAAAGACGAAAACGTCGGCCGACGCGTAAAGGCGGGCAAGGTCGGGGCCGATTTGGCGGCCGAGGAAGTGCGCCTCGGGATGGCGCCGGCGCAGCTTGTCGAGCAGCGGCCCGTCGCCGACGACCACCTTCGAGCCCGGCAGGTCGAGCGCGAGAAACGCCGCGATATTCTTTTCGACGGCGACACGGCCGACGGCGAGGAAGATCGGCCGCGGCAGGCCGAGAAAGTCCTCGCGCCGCGCGGGCTGGTAGAGTCCGGCGTCGACGCCGCGGTTCCAGCTCGTCAGATTGCCGAAGCCGCGCGCGGCGAGCTCGCGCCGCACCGTCTCCGTCGCGACCATCACGCCTTTGGACGGCGCGTGGAAGCGCCGCATCAGCGCGTAGCTCCAGGATGCCGGCACGGCAAAGCGCGCCGCGACATATTCGGGAAAGCGCGTGTGAAACGCCGTGGTGAAGCCGTAGCCGCGCTCGAGGCAATGGCGGCGCGCGGCAAAGCCGAGTGGGCCTTCCGTGCTGATGTGGATCGCTTCCGGCTTGGCGGCGTCGATGAGGGCGCTGATGCGGCCGGCGGGGCGCAGCGCGAGGCGGATTTCCGGATATGTCGGGCACGGCACGGTGCGGAAGAGGTCGGGCGTGATCGTCGCCACCTGGTGGCCGCGGGCGCCGAGCTCGCCGATGAGCGCGGTAAGCGTGCGAACGACGCCGTTCACCTGCGGTGTCCAGGCGTCACTGACGAGCGTGATCCTCACGAAGCGTCCGCGGCTGCCAGATCGCGTTCCTGCTCGGGCTCGCGCGAGGGGGCGGCGAGGGGATCGAGGTCGCGCAGCGCCGCCCAGTAGAGGATTTCGAGCCGGCCATCGCTGTGCTCGACCAGCGCCGTGCAGCTCTCGACCCAGTCGCCGTCGTTGCAATAAAGCACGCCGTCGATCTCGCGGATCTCGGCATGATGGATGTGGCCGCAGACAACCCCGTCGACGCCGTGCTTGCGCGCCTCGGCGACAATGGCGTCCGCATAATTGCCGACGAATTCGACGGCGTTCTTGACGCGGCTCTTGAGGTAGGCGGAGATCGACCAGTAGGGGATAGCCGAAACGGCGCCGGACGAGATTGAAGTAATGGTTGAGGCGGAGGGCCGCGTTGTAGGCTCCGTCGCCGAGCAGCGCGAGCCATTTCGCATAGCGCACCACGCCGTCGAACGCGTCGCCATGCAGCACCAGCAGCCGGCGGCCATCCGCCGTCTGATGCACCACCTGGTCGAGCAGCAACACGCCGCCGAGCTGTATCTGCGTGTAGTCGCGCAGCCACTCGTCATGGTTGCCGGGGATGTAGACGACCTTGGTGCCCTTGCGCGCCTTGCGCAACACCTTCTGGATGACGTCGTTGTGGCTTTGCGCCCAGTACCAGGAGCGACGCAGCCGCCAACCATCGACGATGTCGCCGACGAGATAGAGATTGTCGGACTCGGTGTGGCGCAGGAAATCGAGCAGGAATTCCGCCTTGCATCCGCGCGTACCCAGATGGACGTCTGAGATCCAGATCGTGCGATAGTGCCGCGGCGTGATCGTCATGGCGCGACTTGCAGCGTCGCGATGCGCCGGTAGCGCCAGATTTGGGTCGGCAGGAAATGCGCCCAGATGCGCGAAATTTCCTCGCCGGCGAGACCAAACTCCGCCGCGGCCAAAGGCGAGGCGAGCGCATTGGTGAGCTGCACGAAGGCGCCGTCCGCGCCGAGGCGGGCGAAGCAAGCGTCGAGCAAGGCGCGCTGACCGGAGCGCGGGAACCATTTGATCGGCAGGCTCGACACGACCGTGGCCAGCATCGCGATGCCTTCGTCAGCCAGCAGCCTCTCCGCGTCGCAGGCATCGCCGCAAATCACGCGCACGCCAGGACAGCGGCGGCGGAGATGATCGGCCAGCGCCGGCTCGCGCTCGATGACGACGAGACGCTCGGCCCGGCAGCCGGCGGCGAGCAAAGCGCATGTCACGCTGCCGGTGCCGCCGCCCAGCTCGAGCACGACGCCCGGACGTGCCTGCTCGACCTCTCGCGCCATCGCCTGCGCCACGCGGCTGCCGCTCGGGACGGCCGCGCCGATGCCGAGCGGATCGCGCAGCCAGTGGCGGAAAAACGTCTCGCGATCGCCGGGCGCCGCCGCGCGGCGCGGCCGGGGCGTCGCGCTATCAGGCGCAGCTTGGTGACTGTCTTGCATCCGCGGCGTCGTCAACGACGATGGCGATGAGGCGGTCGGTGAGGCGCGTCTTCTGCATCTCCGCGAGCGCCGCGCGGAAGATCTCGCCGATGCGCGCGTCCGGCACCGTGACGGTGAGCGGCTTGCCATGCGCCACCGTGCGCAGCGTTGCCGGGCCGAGCCGGTTCACCGCGAGGATGGTGAGCGCTACCAGATCGGCGGAGACTCCGGCGGGCGGCATCGCGCCGCCGGCGCTTGTTGCGATGATGGGAAGATGCCGCTCACGCGCCCGCGCAGCGACGCGATACCGTGGTCGCCCCGCGCTAACGAGGCGGCTCGAACCGTGCTTCACCGCTGCGCGTAGACGACGCTCTTGTGCCATAAGCCGCATGCGACCCTCAGGTTGATGCCATGCCAGCTTGCTATCACGATTGCGTTACAGTTTTAGGTCGGCGGCAGCGATTATCGCCGGGCGGTCGCACAATCGCGGAAACACAGACTTGCGACTGCGGCAGAAGCGTTTCTATTTGGTTAACGCCTGGCGTTTTACGTCAAAGCTCCGGCGAGTCGGTATCGCCCCTCAGCGCTTCAATCGATAGCGTGCGTCGAGCGTCGGCGGGCCATCGCAAGCGACCTTGCCGGTTTCGACCAGCTCGACGAGGTGCGCGAGCACGGAACGCGCGGCGGCGCCCGTGAGCCGAGGATCGAGCCCGACATAGACCTGCGCCACGATCGCCGGGATTTCTGCGTCGCCCTGCGCCAAGCGATCGAGGATGGCGTCGGCGCGCTCGCGCCGATGCGCGATAAAGGCCTGGACGAAGGGCTCGGGATCGGGGATCGACGGGCCATGCGTCGGCCAGTAGACGGCGTCGCCGCGCATGAGGAGCTTCGCCAGAGAGCGCATATAGGCGGCCATGTCGCCGTCGGGCGGCGCGATGACGCTGGTCGACCAGCCCATCACGTGGTCGCCGGAGAAGAGCGCGCGCTCCTCCCGCAGGGCGAAGCAGAGATGGTTCGAGGTGTGGCCGGGCGTGTGGACCGCGCCGAGGCGCCAGCCCGGCCCCTCGACCGCGTCGCCATCGCGCATGACGACATCGGGAACGAAGGCGTGATCGCCGCCTTCCTCGGTGATGCCGACGACGCCGGTCCGGTCCTCGGCCCGTCCGGAGCCGTGCGGACCGAAGCCATAGGTCTTGGCGCCGGTCGCGCGCTTGATCGCCGCCGCGGCCGGCGAATGATCGAGATGCGTGTGCGTGATCAGGATGTGCGTGATCGTCTCGCCGCGCAACGCGCTGAGCAGCGCCTCGATATGCACGGTGATCTCCGGCCCCGGATCGATCACGGCGACCTGACCACGCCCGACGATGTAGGTGCCCGTGCCCTTGAAGGTGAAAGGGCTGGGATTGCGCGCGACGACGCGGCGGATGAGCGGCGTCACCGCCGCGGCGACGCCGTAGTCGAAATCGATGTCACGGCGAAAAGGGATTTCGATGGTGGCCATGTCGCTAATCTGGGCTTGCGGGAAGCGTTTCGCCATAGCCTATCGTCGTGCCGCCGCCAAGCCTTGCTTGCCAGCGGTCGTGCGCCCCGGATACGTTGCCCCGGTGCAAGCTGGCGCAACACCGCGGAGCGCTCGGGAGGGAAGATGGCGGATGTTCCGGTGCGTTCCGAGGTGGCCGGCATCGTCATGCGCGTCGCCGCTGTCGTCGGTCGCCGCGTGGCCGAAGGCGACGAGGTGATCATTGTCGAAGCGATGAAGATGGAGCTTCCCGTCCTCGCCCCGGCGACCGGCATCGTTGCCGCCATCCTGGTCGCCGAGGGCGAGACGGTCAGCGAAGGCCAGGTGATCGCCACCCTCTCGCGCTGACAGTGCTCACCAGCTCCGCTCGGCCGCGACCAACGACGGTGAGCGCCTCGCTGCGCCGCCGCGCCTTGAGACGCAAGAACGGCTCCTCGACGAAGCGCCAGGAGAGCCACGCCGCGCCGAGCGTGACGGGCAGCGACAGCAGGAAGAGATGCCGCCACGAGGCGGTGCTGCCGCCAGCGTACATGACCGTGGCCGTCACCGGCCAGCCATAGATGTAGAGCCCATAGGAGAGGTCGCCGAACCGCGCCGCCGGGATCACCGGCAGGCGGCGGTCGAGCGCGAGATATATGGCGAGGTAGCCGCCGAGCAGCGGGAAGAGCGGGATGAACTGGCGCAGCGGCACGCTCAGCACGAGCCCGGCCAGCGCCAGCACCGCCAGGCGCCCGTCGAAGATACGGGTATCCCGCAGTTTGTAGAGCACCATGCCAATGGCGAAGAAGCCGAGCAGCCACCCCCAGGTCCCCAGGAAGCCGAGCGCATCGAATTGCAGGCATGCAAGCCCGAGCGCGAGCAGCGCGAGCAGAAAGGGCAGCCGCAGCAGCCCCGATGCGCCGAGCCCGAGCACCATGAGGTACATCATGAACTCGTAGCGCAGGCTCCACAGCGAGCCGTTGACCTCGAGCCCCACGGGATTGTCGGCGAACGTCACTCCTGGCAGCTGGTGGATGCCGACGTTGAGCAGGGCGTTGCCGACGACGTAGCCGTAGATCTCCGGCCGGCGGAAGTAGGCGCCGAGCGGCAGGGTGGTGACTAGCGGCCCGAGCGCGAAGGCGGCGACGACGAGCGCGGCGAAGAGGCCGGGGAAGATGCGCAGCGCGCGCTTGGCGAGGAAGCGCAGCGGCGAGCCGGTCGCCTCGAAGCTTTGCGTCACGAGAAAGCCGCTGATGGTGAAGAACACGAACACGCCGGCGAGGCCAAGGATGCTCTGTCGCCCGGTGAGCAGGATCAGAGGCTCGTGCGCGTCGCTGCCTTCAGCGATCAGGAAGCAATGGGAGAAGATGACGGAAATCGCCGCAAGGAGCCGCAGCAAATCGAAATTATTGTCTCGCGCCGTCATTGTTGTCTGGCCTGCAGCGCCCGGCGGGGTTTCGAGCGCCATGCACGCGCCAGCACCGGGTAGGCAAACCACAGGGCGAGAAACACGGCGAGGGCGATGAGCGTCGCCGCGATCGCCGGGCCATCGGCATAGCCGACCCTGCCGACGACGACATAGAACTCGCCGCTGAGACCAAGTGCCAGCGGTAGCAGCGACGCGAGTACCACCTGGTTGCCGAATTGCTCGACATCCGGCCGGTCTTCGCCGTCGGTGACGAGCCGGTGATAAGCGGCGGGCGCCATCAGCAGAATGGTCGTCAACGCGACGCAGGCAAGACAGCCCAAATGCACCAGCTTCGCCTGTTGCGGCATCTGCTCGAAGCCGTTGGTGAGAAAGGCGGTGAACTGAAAGCCCAGCAGCGCCTGCGCGCCCGGCAGGATCACGCGCGCCTCGATGAGCAGCGTGTTGATTCTCTCGTTGAGATCGGTCTCGGGCGCTTCGTCGTCTTCACGGCGATTCACAGGTGTTCCTCCTATGCGACCGCGCTGCGCCACCTCGAGCCCATACCAGAGCAGTGCGGCAGTGGCGGCGAATGCCGCGCCGGCGATTATGCTCGGCAGGATGCCGAACAACAGCTCGGTGACGATGAAGATGTCGATGCCGATGCAAAGGCCGAAAGGAAACAGCGCCAATTCGGCCATACGGGTGGTGAAGCCGTGCAGCCGGGCCGTGTCCCGCCCGTCCTCGCTCAGCCGATGGAAGGGAGCGGGCGCGATGAGAAAGGCGACAGCGGTGCTCATGAGCGCGAGCCCGGCGAGATCGAGCCAGCGGGCATGGTCGGCCAGACGCTCGAAGCGCGGCTGAAACACGGCATTGAGCTGAAAGCCCAGCAGGATCTGCGCGCCGAGGATCAGCATGCGCGTCTCGTTGAGGGCGTTTGTGACCTTGGCCTTCAGCTTCGTCATGGCTGGCGCTACCTAAACGCTCGGCAGCGCGGACAATCCCGGTCGGGGTCAGCTGCCCGGCGGCTTCATCGCCACGGCGAACATCACGGTGGGCAATATCTCGCGGATGGCGGCGCGCAGGCTCGCCTCGTCGGCGCCGGAGGCCATGGCCAGCGCTCGGCGCGGGTTGCGGCGCAGGACCACGGCCGTGGCGCGACCGCCGGGACCCGAGCGTATGGTGGCGAAGGTGCCGGCGGGATCGACCCGGTTGAGCGCCTTGCGCAACGCGGCGCGCCCGCCGTCGGCATCGACGTCGTGCACCGGCAGCTCCTTGTCGCTCTCCTCGGTATCCGGCGGCAGCTCGGCATCCAACGCTTCGACCGACTGATGACGGGCAAGGCGCTGGAACACCGCCCTGCCTTCGCCGGTGTCGACCCGGAACTGCAGCTCCCAGGTCTCGCCGCGCGCGGCCAGCTCCGAGATCAGCGCGAACAGGTCGTCGCAATCCGGGTCATGGCTGCAGGTAAGGAAGGCGAGCCGCCCTTCATGCTGGATGACGCGATCGTCGTCCTCGGCGAAACCGAGCTCCTCGAGGGCATTGGTGAGCGCGCGCTCCGAGGCGATCAGCAGCGTGCTGACGTGGAGCTTGGCGCTGTCCGTGGCGTTGTCGGCGGCATCCATGCCAGTGACTTAGCCTGCCGGATGCCCCGAGGACAAGCGATTGCTATGCTGCCGCCGCGGGTCATCGGGGAAGCGGCGCAAGGTCGGGACAGGCATGAGGATCGAGCACGATGACCGGCGCAGTGGGGTGACAACGGCGGTCGCGCCGCAAGCGGACGGCCAGGCCTTCACCCATCGCGAGATCCTCGTCATCCTCAGCGGCATCCTGCTCGGCATGATGCTGGCGGCGCTCGATCAGAGCATCGTCGCTACCGCCTTGCCCGCGATCGCCGGCGAGCTCAACGGGCTCGAGCATCTGTCATGGATCGTCGCCGGATACCTCCTGACCTCGACCGCCTCGACGCCAATCTATGGCAAGTTGAGCGATCTCTACGGCCGCCGCGCCCTGTTGCAGATCGCCATCGTCGTTTTCGTCGCCGCGTCGGTGCTATGCGGTCTTGCTCAGAACATGCCGCAGCTCATCGCCGCGCGGGCGCTGCAAGGGCTCGGCGGGGGCGGTCTCATCAGCATGGCGCAAGCAGTCATCGCCGACGTCATCGCCCCGCGCGAGCGCGGCCGCTACCAAGGCTACTTGAGCGGCATGTGGGCGACCGCGAGCGTGGGTGGCCCGGTCCTCGGCGGCTTCTTTGTCGACTATCTTACCTGGCGCTGGGTGTTCTGGATCAATCTGCCCTTGGGGATCGCCGCCTTCATCCTGTGCCGCCGCGCGCTGGCCCGGCTCACCACGCCGCGCCGTCATCGCCGCATCGACTACCTGGGCGCGGTGCTCCTCACCGCCGCCGTCGCCGACCTGCTGCTGGTGGCGAGCTGGGGCGGGACCACCTCGGCGTGGACGTCGCCAACGCTGCTCGGCCTCGTCGCCGCGGCCCCGCTGCTCGTCGGCGGCTTCATCGTACAGGAGCTCCGCGCCGCCGAGCCGATCCTGCCGCCGCGCCTTTTCGCCAATCCGGTCATCAGCCTCGCCAGCCTCACCAGCTTCATTGTCGCGATGGCGATGTTCGGCGGCATCGTGCTGCTGCCGGTGTTCCTCCAGCTCGTCACCGGCGTCGGGGCCGGGCATTCCGGCGTGCTGCTCATTCCCCTCATGGGCGGTACGGTTGTCGGCGCGTTTACCTCCGGGCAGCTGATGCGGCGCACCGGCCGCTACAAAGCGTTTCCGCTGATCGGCCTCGGCATGAGCACGCTGGCTTTCGCCTTGCTGGCGACCATGGACGCAGTAACGCCGCCGGCCATGGCGATGGCTTACATGGGCCTGCTCGGCATCGGCATCGGCATGTCGATGCCGGTGATGCTGGTGGCCGTGCAGAACGCCGCCGAGCCGCGCGACATCGGCGTGGCGACCGCAACGGTCGCGTTCAGCCGTTCGCTCGGCGGTTCGTTCGGGGCGGCGATCCTATGGTCGGTGCTCCTGGCGGCGCTCGGGCGACATCTCGCGGCTGGTGGCACCGAGCTCGGGACTGCCTTGCTGGCGGGGGGGGGCCGGATGCGATCGCTCATCTGCACCCGTCCCAGCGCGCGCTCCTGATCCCGGCACTGGTGCAGTCCTTTCATCTGGTGTTCGGCATTGCTGCACTCATCGCCGCGACGAGCGTCGCGACGACATTTTTCCTGAAAGAGGTGCCGTTGCGCACGACGACCACGGCAGTCGTATTGCAACGCAAGCAACCGGGCGAATGACCGCTCGCCGGGCGTGATTGCGCAGGGCGGCATGCCGCGCACGACAGCGGCGCCGATTCCGGCATCCCGGCCGGAATGGCGCCTCCGTCCAAGCGCTAGCCGAAGATCCTGCGCAACTGGTGTAGCGGCTTGAGAGAGCCGCCCCACCAAACGCCGGCCTGCGGCGCGGCGGGAGCAAGCGGCCGCTCCACCACGCCGTTGACGATGTTATCGCGCGCTTGGTGCAGAACCTTGATGACGAGGCCGTGCGTCGTCAGCGGGTGGTCGTTGAACATCTCGATCCGGAGATAATCGCGGCCCGTCACCTGCTTGATCGCGAGCAGAATCGGCTCCTTCAAGGCGATGGTCGCGTCCGCTGCCATCATCGCGCCCAGGATGCAGCGCCGCCCGTCATAGGAACGCAGTTGCTGCTTGCACCAGCGGTCCTCGCGAGCCAGCAGATCAATGACCTTGTCCACCTTGTCGATGGCCTCGATTCGGCCTTCATAGCCGGTACCGTCGAAGGGCATAGCTTGTTCCTCATTGACCGTGAGCACCGGCTTGCAGCCGCCGGGTGCTAAAACAACGAACGGAGCACCGGGCACAAAGTTCGCCGATGGGACAGCAGGCGCGAAGATTTGAACGTCTACCGCCGGTAGAGCAGGGGAGCCGGTTCGGCGGTCAGATTTCGATCTGGCCGCCGAGCTCGATGACCCGGTTCGTGGGGATGCGGAAGAATTCCGTCGCATCGAGCATCGTATTGGACATGAAAATAAAAAGCTCCTTGCGCCAACGCGAGAGCCGGGTGCGATCGCCGGAGACGATCTTCTCGCGGCCGACGAAGAACGAAGTCTCCAATAGGTTGAAATGGAATTGCATGGCGCGGCACTGGGCGAATGCGCGTGGGATATTGGGCTGATCCATGAACCCGTAATGCAGGGTGATGGTGTGGAAATCCTGGTCGAGGTGGTGGATCTCGAGGCGCTGGTCGTCGGTCACGTGCGGGATATCCAGGGTCTGAACGGTGAGGAGCACCACCCGATCGTGCAGCACCTTGTTGTGCTTCAGATTGTGGAGCAGGGCGTTTGGCACCGACTTGACATTGCCGGTGGTGAACACGGCGGTGCCGGGAACGCGCGGCGGATGGCCCGGGCGCAGGGTGGTGATGAAGGTCTCGACCGGCAGCGCGTCGCGCTCCCGCACTTGCGTCAGCGCCGAGCGGCCGGCCCGCCACGTCGTCATCACCAAATAGACGACCACGGCGACGGCAAGCGGGAACCAGCCGCCCTCGAAGATCTTGAGCATGTTGGCGGCGAAGAGGGCGAGATCGACCGTCAAGAAGAATCCGAACAGCATGGCGGCGGCGCCGGGATGCCAATGGCGGATGCCGTACATGTAGACGAGGGCGAGCACGGTCGTGATGCTCATCGTGCCGGTGACGGCGATACCGTAGGCGGCGCCGAGGTTGTCCGACGAGCGGAAGCCCAGAACCAGCGCCACCACCGCGACCAGCAGGATCCAGTTGACCGCCGGCACGAAGATCTGGCCGATCTCCTGCTCGGAGGTGTGGCGAATTTCGAGCCGCGGCAGGTAGCCGAGCTGCACCGCCTGGCGCGTCATGGAAAAGGCGCCGGAAATCACCGCCTGAGACGCGATCACCGTCGCGGCCGAAGCCAGCACCACCAGCGGGTAGAGCGCCCAGTCCGGCGCCAAGTGGAAGAACGGGTTCTCGAGGACGCGGTCGATCGCCTGCCGGTCGACGGCGCGCAACAGCAGCGCCCCTTGCCCGAAATAATTGAGCAGCAGCGCCGGGAAAACGAAGTAGAACCACGCCCGCCGGATCGGCGGGGCACCGAAATGCCCCATATCCGCGTAGAGCGCCTCGGCGCCGGTGACCGCGAGCACGACCGCGCCCAGCAGGATGAAGCCGCGCCACGGGTCGCTGACGAGATAACTCACGCCGTAGAAAGGGTTGAGCGCCAGGAGGATGCGCCAGTGCTGGACGATCTGGATGAGGCCGAGGCCGGCGATCACGACGAACCATAGCGCCATCACCGGGCCGAAGAACTCGCCGACCTGGGCGGTGCCGCGGCGCTGCAGCAGGAACAGGCCGACCAGCAGGATCACGGTGATCGGGAGAATATAGGGCTCGAAGAGCGGCGTCGCGACCTTGAGACCCTCGACCGCGCTCAGCACCGAGATCGCCGGCGTGATGACGCCGTCGCCGTAGAACAGCGCGGCGCCGATCAGGCCCGCGGCCAGGATCAAGCCATAGCCGCGCGTGCTCCGGCTGGTGGTGCGTAGCGCCAGCGCCGTGAGCGCGAGGATGCCGCCCTCGCCGCGGTTGTCGGCGCGCATGATGACGATGACGTATTTGAGCGTGACGATAACAAACAACGCCCAGGCGATGAGCGACAGCACGCCGAACACCGAGGTCTCGCTGACGCTGCCGACATCGACGAAGCACTGCCGCACGGTATAGAGCGGCGAGGTGCCGATATCGCCGTAGACGACGCCCAGCGCCCCGACGATCAGGCCGTGCCGCATTTTCTCGCCGATTCTCGGCTTGCCCATCGCCGTCGTCCGCGCCATGCCTACCTCATCCTCTCCCCGGTGCCGTATCCGGTCGTCGCGGCGAGCGGGCGTCATCGAGGCGCACGGCGCTCAGGACCACGGAAGATGGCCGTGGCGCGGCGAGACCAAGAGCGGCCGGTCCACCCCCCCCGGCGGAGGCGGCGCACCATAAGCCCGCGCGTCGGCGAAAGCCATCCCGTCGAAGCGGGGTTCCGTTCTATCGGGTGTTAGCGCGCCGGCCGCTTCGCGCGCGCGGTGGGCGTCGCGGCGAGCGGGTCGACGGGCCAGGGGTGCTTGGGATAGCGGCCGCGCATCTCGCTGCGCACCGCCGGATAGCTGCCGGTCCAGAAGCCGCCGAGGTCGCGCGTCACCTGCAACGGGCACCCCGCCGGCGAGAGCAGGTGCAGCAGCAGCGGCACGCGCCCGCCGGCGACGGCTGGCGTCTCCTTCGCGCCGAACAGTTCCTGGAGGCGCACCGCGAGCATCGGCACCTCGCCCACGCCGTAGTCGATCGGCACGCGCGAGCCGCTGGGCACGGCGACGTGCGTTGGCGCCAGGCGGTCGAGCGCCTGCTGCTGTTCCCAGCTCAGCAATTGCCGCAGGAGGGCGGCAAGATCGAGGCGGTCGAGTTGCGCCTGGCGCGTGACGCCGACAAGATGAGGCGCGAGCCACTCCTCGAGCGCGGTGAGCAACGCGGCGTCCGACAGGTCGGGCCAATCCCCCGGCGCATCGAGCCGCCGCAGAAAGAGAACGCGTTGGCGCAGGCTTTCCGCCTCGCGCGTCCAGGGCAAGGCGCCGATGCCGAGCGCGCGGATGCCGTCCAGCATTGCCGCACTCACGCGCTCGGCCGGCGGACCAGCGAGCGGCTCGTCCTTGAGCACCAGCGCGCCCAATCGCTGCTGCCGGCGTGCCAGCACGCCGGCCGCGCGGCTGTCCCAGGCGACGGTTTCGCCCGTCTCGACGCTTCCGGCGAAATCCTCCTCGATCTCGGCGCGCAACAGCGGCGCGGCGAGAAAGATGCGCGCGACGCGCTTTTCACCGTCGAGATCGGCGACGGCGAGAAATTCCTCGGCGGCGAGCGGATCCGCCGCCGGTAGTTCGGCGCCGCGGCCGTTCGAGAGGAGGAATTGGCCATGGCTGCCGGCGCGGCGCTGCGCGACCCGGTCGGGATAGGCGAGCGCGAGGACGCGGCCGCTGTCACGCGGATCGAGTGCGTCCTTGCCGCTGAGGCGGAGCTGACGCTCGAACTGGCGGGCGGCCTGCCGGGCGCGCTCGAGCGCCCCGCGCTCGAGCGATACGCCGCGCGGCAGGGCCGAGGATCGCGCCTGCTCGTGCAGAAGCTCGACACGCCAGCGCAGATCGGCATCGCGTTGGCCTGGCGCCGTCTTCAGGATGTCGCGCTCGCCCAGCAACGCGGCAATCGCGGCGGCGAGACGTCCGCGCCCATGCCGGCGCGCCGCAAGCACCATATGCGCGAGACGCGGGTGGAGACCGAGCGTCGCCATCTCGCGGCCATGCGCGGTGATGCGCCCGGCGCTGTCGAGCGCGGCCAGATTGCGCAGCAGCTCGCGGGCCTGCGCGTAAACGGCGCCGGGTGGCGCATCGAGCCAGGCGAGCGCGGCGGGATCGGCGCTGCCCCAGCGCGCCAGCTCGAGCGCCAGCGGCGCGAGATCCGCCTCGAGAATTTCCGGCACGCTGAAAGGGCGCAGCTGCGCCTGCTCCGCTTCCGGCCACAGGCGATAGCACAGGCCCGGCGCGAGGCGCCCGGCGCGGCCGCGCCGCTGCTCCGCCGAGGCCTGCGAGACGCGCACCGTCTCGAGCCGGGTCATGCCGCTGCGCGGCTCGAAGCGCGGCACGCGCATCAACCCGCTGTCGATGACGACGCGGATACCCTCGATGGTGAGGCTGGTCTCGGCGATGGGCGTGGCCAGGACCACCTTGCGGCGGCCGGCCGGCGGCGGCCGGATCGCCTCGTCCTGCGCGCCTTGCGGCAGGTCGCCGTAAAGCGGTGCGATGATAATGCCGGGATCGAGCTCCGCTTCGGCAAGGAGGCGCCCGACGCGGCGAATCTCGGCGCCGCCCGGCAGGAACACCAGCACGCTGCCTTCCTCCTCGACAAGCGCGCGGCGGATGACGGCGGCAACCGCGGTCTCGAGACGGTCGGTGGGGCGCTCGAGATGGCGGACGACCACGGGGAAGCTGCGTCCGGCGCTGCTGATGACGGGCGCGCCGCCGAGCAGCCGCGCCACCGCGTCGCCGTCGAGCGTCGCCGACATCACCAGAAGGCGCAGATCCTCGCGCAGCGCGCGCCGCGCCTCGAGCGTGAATGCCAGGCCGAGATCGGCGTCCAGGCTGCGCTCGTGGAACTCGTCGAAGATGACGAGGCCGACGCCGTCGAGGGCAGGATCATCCTGAATCAGGCGGATCAGGATGCCCTCGGTCACCACTTCGATGCGCGTCGCGGCGCTCACGCGCGTGTCGAGCCGGGTGCGATAACCGACGGTTTCGCCGACCGCCTCGCCCAGCATCTCCGCCATGCGCCGCGCCGCCGCGCGGGTCGCGAGCCGGCGCGGCTCGAGCACGAGAATGCGGCGGCCGGCGAGCCAGGGCGCGTCGAGCAGGATCAGCGGCACCAGCGTGGTCTTGCCGGCGCCGGGCGGTGCATGGAGCACCGCGGCGCGCGCGCCGGTCAGCGCCGCCGCGAGCGCCGCCACGGCATCGCCCACAGGCAACGCCTTGATCCACGGGCCGAGATCGCGGGCAGGCATGGCGATCCTATAGCGCATCGTCGCCGCGCCAGGCAGTCCTGCGCACCGGCGCTTCCCTCGTCCTGCCGGCGGTTCTATGCTCGGCGCATGGTATCGAGGAGGTGCCGATGAGATCGGTCCTCGCCTGCGCGGTCGTCGTCGCCGCCCTTCTCGCCGTTGGCGCGCCCCTGGCGCGGGCCGAGAAGGTCGATGTGGCGCTGGTGCTCGCGGCGGATGTGTCGCGCAGCATCGATGACGACGAGTTCAAGCTGCAGCGCCAGGGCTATGCCGCCGCCATCACCAACCCGCGGGTGCTGCAAGCCATTGCCGCCGGCCAGTTCGGCGCGATCGCCATCTGCTTCGTCGAATGGTCGGGACCGGAGGAGCAGGAGGTGATCGCGGATTGGACGGTGATCCGCGATGGCGAGAGCGCCGCCGCCTTCGCGGCGACGCTGCTGGCCGCGCCGCGCGCTTTCGTCGGCCGCACCGCCATCAGCGCCGCGCTCGATTTCAGCCGCGCCTACTTGTCGAAGGTCGGCGCCACCGCCGAGCGACGCATTATCGACGTGTCCGGCGACGGCACCAACAACTCCGGCCGCTCGGTGCGCGACGCCCGCGACGAGGCGGTGGCGGCAGGCGTCACGGTCAACGGCCTCGCCATCATCAACGAGCATCCCAACCCCGGCTATTTCGCGCACACCCAGCCGCCGGAGGGCCTGCCCGAATACTACCGGCAGAACGTCGTGGGCGGCCCCGGCGCCTTCCTGATGGTGGTGCAGGATTTCAACTCGTTCGGCGAGGCCATCTCCAACAAGCTGATCAACGAGATCGCCGGGTCTGCGCCGCCGACACGCGCTGCCATACTCGAGCGCTAGCGGTTCGACCGCGGAGGCGCCGGCTCGTCCTTGATGGGATTACCGAGGATGCCGATGCTCTCGATGGCGATCTCGATCGTGTCGCCCTCTTTCATCCACACCGGCGGGTTGCGGGCGTAGCCGACGCCGGCCGGCGTGCCCATCACCAGGAGGTCGCCGGGCTCGAGCGTCACGCATTCGGAAAGCAGCGCCACGGTTTCCGCCACCGGAAAGATCATATCGCTGGTATTGGCCTTCTGCATGACGCGGCCGTTGAGGCGCGATTCGATGGCGAGGCCGGCGGCGCCCGGCGGCAGCTCGTCGGCCGTCACGAACCACGGTCCGAAACCGCCGGTGCGGTCGAAATTCTTGCCGATGGTCCATTGCGAGGTCTTGCGCTGGTAGTCGCGGATCGACCCGTCGTTGAAGCAGGAATAGCCCGCAATATAGTTCAGTGCTTGGTCTACCGGCACGTGCCGCGCCGCGCGGCCGACCACCGCGACCAGCTCCGCCTCGTAATCGAGCTTGGTCGAGGCGCGCGGCCGCCAGATCGCCTCGCCATGCGCCACCAGCGATGTGCCGCAGCGCAGAAAGAGGCTGGGATATTCGGGCTTGGCATGCCCTCCCTCGGCGGCATGGTCGACGTAATTGAGGCCGAGGCAGACGATCTTGCCGGCATTCTCGATCGGCAGCCGGAAGCGCGTGCCGGCGAGCGGCCGGCGGGTGTCGGCACCAGCGCGGCGCGCGGCTTCGCCCGCCGCGGCGAAGGCGGCGGCGCCGATCCGGATCATGCCGAGCAGGTCGCGCGGCAGATCGGGCGCGGCGCGCGCTAGATCGATCAGTGTCTCGCCCTGCATCACGCCGAGCCTTGCCGTGCCGCTATCGTCGAACGCCACCAACCGCATGGCCATCTCCTCGCATGGAACAAAGCTCCCCGGCGGCCGGACCTGCGCCGAGATCCCAACTGGCGGGAGCGGGGGAATTGAGCATATGACAGGAGTATCGAACCGGGTAGAGCCGCCTAGCTTTTCTGCGGCTCTTGGGCCGCAGGTCGAGCATCCGATACCCAGGCCACCAAAGCCGTTAGATCGCCATCGCCAAGAGCTTGTCCCGACACTGCGCCGCGATCACCATCGCGTCGTAGCCATGGTCACGCAGCAACAGGTATTCGCCAGATGTCGACTTCAAAGACCATCGGCGTCCCCCTCACTTGCGAGAACGATTGGGGAACGATATAGACGGGTGCTAGGGCGAGGCAACGGCGTTAGCTGCACCCGTGCCCTGCGAAGAGGTATTCCAATGATGACGCGATGCCAAGCCCAAGATGGCGGACATTGGCCGGAGGCGACCGTGGAAGACGCCCTACGACACAGGGGCGAGTTGCGGATGCGGTGTCCCAAGTGTGGGGGCGAGGTTCGCCCGCACAGACAGTCGCGCAACGGAGTGGCGGCCCACTTCGAGCATGCCATCGGTCATCCGGGCTGCCCTGATAGCCGCTCGCTGCAAGGTCTCTTCTCGGGACACCCGTCGCCGCATCCGCATCGTATCGAGTAGCCTAGAAAAACTCGATGAGCCAAGCGGCGCTGCGGCAGGAGATGGACTGGCTCGGCTTGATCGCGCTTGCGATTTCATTGCTTGTGCCGCTTGCGCTATTCCTCGGCAAAAATTGGATCAAAGCTTGGATTGAGAGAGGCGTAGCGCACAGCTTCGATCAGAAGATCGAGAACCTTCGCTCTGAACTTCGTCGGCAAGAGGAAAGCTTTAAGAGCGACCTGCGAACGAAGGAGGGTGAAATCACCACCCTGCGGGACAGAGTCCTGGGCGGCAGGGCGAACCGACAAGCCTTGTTGGATAAGCGGCGGATGGATGCCGTCGAGCGGCTTTGGGCATCCTTTGTCGCGCTTGGACCCTTCAAGCTTATCGCAGAGCAGATGTCGGTAGTCGATTTTGACGAAGCCGCTAAGCAGACGCCACACAGCCCGGACCTTCGCAAGCTCTTCGAAGTCTTGGGTAGCAATACGCCCAATCCGGCAACAATGGCTGACGCGAAAAATGAGCAGCCCTTTGTATCGCCGCTCGCATGGGCATACTTCTCTAGCTATCAAGCCACGGTCGTTGGCGCTTTCGCGCGACTTAAAATCTTGCAATCGGGAATTAGAGATTCCGGTAAGCTTCTCAAGAAGACATTCGCGCTAGATCTTTTGAAAACTTCGCTACCCGAGCACACCGAATATATCGAGAAGCATGGTGCAACCAAATCCCTGCTCGAAGAACTTGAGAAGCGCCTGCTAGCAGAATTGACGAAGATACTCGAAGGTGCAGACATTGACGCGGCAAGTGTGGCGCGATCAGCAGAGATAATGACGGCGGTAGAGAAAGCTACATCGGAGCGCGACAAGCAACTTACCGACGCGGGCGTTAAACCCGCGCAATGAATTTCAGCCCCGCCGCAGCTTGAACAGCGTGGCACAAGCGTTGAAAACCTCGACACCACAATCGAAGGGCGCCAACGCCGCTGCCGTGACGGCGACGCAACAGGCGGTTCAGAACGTCGTTTGGATGTGATCCGAGTGGCGAACTAAGCGCCTACGCCCACAACCTGGATCGCCTCTGACAGCGCGTCCTCGACCTTGGCGCGGGCGTCCTTTGCCTCATCTTCCGTCGCATATACGAACCAAATCCGGGCGGTGCCGCCACGATCCTCGACAATGCCGAAGCCAAAGCCCAATTCGCCATCGGCTTTGATCGGTTGAACGTCAGTCAGGTTTGCCATAAACCGCTCCATTCACGGGATCATATCTGTCTAGCGGCGGATAGGCGCGGTGAAACGTTTTCGGAGCGTTCCTTTCTATTGAGAAAGCCCGCACGCCCGACGTATTTAGGCATGACCGCTTTAGCCGTATTTGTCGATCAGCTTTCGGATACGATCATCAAGGTAGTGCAGGTAGTTCAGCAGATCGACGTGCTGACGATTGTAAAAGCCACGAAAGCTCAGCCGGGGCCCGCCTCCTGCCGTGACAAGGGCTTTTATCTCGGCATCCGAGACCTTCCCCTTTAGCTCTTTCTGTAGCTGTTCCAAAAACTCATCGGTCCCCGAAGTCAGGGTTTTGAGTTCGTCGTCGTTGGTTATCTTGGCCTGCGTCAACTGTCGCGTCAGGTCGAACGCTTCACTGAGCACTTCTATGAGCCTTTGGCGCTTCTCCTTGTCCGCGCCCTGTCCCTCGCCTATCTTCGCCCGCAAATCGGCGATCACGTTCCGGTTATGCGTGAGTTGTTCAGCATACCATAGACGGGCGGCGATCCAGGCGACGACGGCGCCAAGAGCCAGTGCGGCGATGAATGCGCCGGGGTGACCAGACACCGTATCCCATTCGGCGACGACTTTGTCGAAAGCCAATTTCCCAAAGTCCATACGGCGAGTGGCTAACGGTGATTCGGTCAACCGTCAAGTAAGCGGGGCGGCCGGACCTGCGCCGAGATCCCAACTGGCGGGAGCGGGGGAATTGAGCATATGATAAGCCCAACAAGATGAAAACCGGGAGGGATTGCAGATGATTAAGAGCCTGAATCGAGCGCTCGTCCTGGCCGCGGCTGCGGCGCTTCTCGCGGCGCCCGCGACGCGGCCGGCCGGTGCCGCCGAGCCGATCAGGATCGGCTTCGGCATGGCGCTCACCGGCGGGCTTGCCGCCAACGGCAAGTCGGCGCTGGTCGCGATGCAGATCTGGCGCGACGACATCAATGCCAAGGGCGGGCTGCTCGGCCGGCCGGTCGAGCTGATCTTCTATGACGACCAAAGCAATCCCTCGACCGTGCCTGGCATCTACACCAAGCTTCTGGATGTCGACAAGGTGGACCTCGTGGTCGGCGGCTACGCCACGAACATGATCGCGCCGGCCATGCCGGTGGTGATCCAGCACAACATGGCCTTCATCAGCCTGCTGGGCCTCGCGGTGAACAGCGAGTTCCATTACCCCAAATATTTCGCGATGATCCCGACCGGCCCGGACCCGAAGGTGGCCTTCTCCAAGGGATTCTTCGATGTGGCGACGGCGCAGGATCCGAAGCCCAAGACCATCGCCATCGTCGCTGCCGACGCCGAATTCGCCCGCAACGCCGCGGACGGCGCCCGCCAGAACGCCAAGGCGGCAGGGCTGCAGATCGTCTATGACAAGACCTATCCGCCCTCGTCGGTGGATTTCACGCCGATCGTCCGCGCCATCCAGGCGACCAATCCCGACATCGTCTATGTCGCCTCCTATCCGCCGGATTCCGCCGGCATGGTGCGCGCTATCAACGAGATCGGCCTCAATACCAAGCTGTGCTGCGGCGGCATGGTCGGGCTGCAATCGGCGGCGCTCAAGACACAGCTCGGGCCGCTGCTCAACGGCATGGTCAATTACGACTTCTGGCTGCCGGCGCCGACCATGCAGTTCCCGGGCATAATGGACCTGTTGAAGAAGTATCAAGCGAAAGCGCCCGGCGAGGGTGTCGACCCGCTCGGCTACTACATGCCACCCTACGCCTACGCCTATCTGCAAGTGCTGGGCGAGGCGGTGGAGGGCACCAAGGGCCTCGACCAGGACAAGCTCGCCGCCTACATGCATGACCACACCTTCAAGACCGTGGCCGGCGACATCAAGTTCGGCGAGAACGGCGAGTGGGCGCAGGCGCGCGTGCTCCAGGTCCAATTCCAGGGCGTCAAGGGCAACGACGTCGAGCAGTTCAAGAACCCGGACACCCAGGTAATCGTCGCGCCGCAGCAATATGTGTCGGGCAAAGTGCGATACCCCTACGGCGACGCAAAGAAGTGAGGCCATCCAAGGCATGCCGCCCGGCTCGATCCCGGGCGGCATGATCGCTCCCGACATCCGCAAAGGAAACAAGCGATCATGCGCGCGCTCTGTCTCGCTCTCGTTCTGCTCGCCGCTGTGACTCCACCGGCCGACGCGCAGACGCTGAAACGCCTTGAGCTCATCGTCTTCGCCGGCGGCTTCAACTGGCCGATCTGGGCGGCGCAGCAGCAGGGCTATTTCGCGCAGAACGGTGTCGAAATCCATCTGACGCCGACGCCCGGCTCGGAGTTCCAGCTGAAGAGCCTCATCGAAGGCAAGTTCGATCTCGGCATGACCGCGATCGACAATGTCATCGCCTACCAGGAGGGGCAGGGCGAGGCGCAGGTGGAGGTCAAGCCCGACCTTTTCGCCTTCATGGGCGGCGACAACGGCTTCCTGCGGCTCGTCACGGTGCCGGAGGTCAAGACCTATGCCGACCTCAAGGGCAAGGAGCTGACCGTCGATGCGCGCACGACGGGCTATGCCTTCGTGCTCGAGAAGATGCTGCAGAAGGGTGGCCTCAGGGACAGCGACTACAACCTCGTCAAGGCCGGCGGCGTGCTGGCGCGGTTCGAGGATTTGATGCAGCAGAAGCACGCGGGCACGCTGCTGCTCTCCCCCTTCGAGGTGCCGGCGCAGGCGAAAGGCTTCACGCTGCTCGGCAGCGCCATCGACGTGCTCGGCCATTACCAGGGCCTGGTCGGCGCGACGCGACGCAGCTGGGCCCGCGAGCATCAGCCCGAGCTGGTCGGTTTCATCCGCGGTTATGTCGCCGGGCTCGCCTGGCTTTACGATCGCAACAACAAGGAGGCGGCGATCACGCTCTTCCGCGCCAATCTGCCGAACATGTCGCCGGAGCTCGCGGCGAAATCCTACGACATCCTGCTCGCGCCCAAGGGCGGCTTTGCGCGCAAGGCGGAGATCGACATGAAGGGCGTGCGCACGGTGCTGGCGCTGCGCTCGGAATATGGCGAGCCGAAGAAAACCCTTGCCGATCCCGGCAAGTACATCGACCTCACCTATTACAAGAAGGCGAGGGCGAAATAGGGCGCGACGACTCGCTCCAAGGTGCCGCCGGCGACAACATGCGTCATATCGCGCCGGTTGCCTCGCCCTGCGGTCCAAGCCACACTGTCACGATCATGGCGGGACGGCGACCGTGACGGACCAGTTCCTTGCCTCACGACGCGACCTTCTCAGGGGTGGAGGCGCGATCGTCGTCAGCTTCGCCCTGGGGCCGCCGGGCGTGGCCGCGGCGCAAAATGCCGGCGGTGCCGCGCTCGGCAAGAGCCTCGACAAGGGCGATGTCGATGCATTTCTCGCCCTCCACCCCAACGGCACCGCGACCGTCTATAGCGGCAAGGTCGACCTCGGCACCGGCTTGCGCATCGCCATGCGCCAGCTCGTGGCGGAAGAGCTCGGCATCGGCGTCGATGCGATCGTGCTGGTCGAAGGCGACACGGCGCTCACGCCCGATCAAGGGCCGACCGCCGGCAGCACGGGCATAGCCCAGGGGGGAATGCAGATTTGGCGCGCCGCCGCCACGGCGCGGCAGGCGTTGCTGCGGCTGGCGGCGGAGCGGCTGCACGCTGCCGTCGAGGAGCTCGAGCTCAGTAATGGCGAAGTGCGCAATCGACGCGGCGCCGCGATCGATATCGGCGCGCTCATCGACGACCGCGGCTTGCGGCTGAAGCTCGATCCGGAAGCGCCGCTCCGCCGACCGGCGGAGCATCGTGTCATCGGCAAGAAGCTGCCGCGCCCGGACATACCAGCCAAGGTCGCTGGGCGCCACATCTTCGTCCACGATCTCACCGTGCCGGGCCTGTGGCACGGGCGCGTCGTGCGGCCGCCGGCGGTGGGCGCGCGGCTCGTCGCGGTCGACGAGCGCTCGATCGAGGGACTGCGCGGCGTGCGCATCGTGCGCATCCGCGACTTCATCGGCGTTGTCGCCCAGGATGAATGGACGGCGGTGCGCGCGGCACGGCGGCTCAAGCTCGAATGGACCGAAGCCGCGGCGTTGCCGGAGCAGGCGCATCTCTTCGAGGCGGTGCGCCGCGCTCCGGTGGAGCAGAACGAGGTGATCGTGAGCACCGGCGATGCCGTCGCTGCGCTGTTCAAGGCCGACAATATCCTCGCCGCGACATATCGCTGGCCGATCCAGAGCCATGCCTCGCTCGGTCCGTCCTGCGCCGTCGCCGACGTCAAGCCCGACGGCGCGACGATCTGGACGGCGTCGCAGGCGACACACCGCTTTCGCCCTGCCTTCGCGCGCTTCCTCGGCCTGCCGGTCGAGCGCGTGCGGCTCGTCTATCTCGACGGCTCCGGCTGCTACGGCATGAACGGCCACGAGGATGCTGCCGCCGACGCCGCGCTTCTGTCGCAGGCAGTGGGCCGGCCGGTGCGCGTGCAGTGGATGCGCGAGGACGAGCATGGCTGGGATCCGAAAGGCCCGCCGCAACTCCTCGACCTCGCCGGCGCGCTCGACGCCAAGGGCCGCGTGGCGGCCTGGCGCACGGAGCAATGGCTGCCGGCGGCGACCAAGGGCCTGCCCAACATCCCGCTGCTCGCGCCCGCCGCCGCCGGCCGCGACCAGACCGCGGGACTTGCCGCCGGCCTCATCGAGCAGAACGCCGATCCGTCCTACGCGGTGCCCAATGTCGAAGTGCGTGTTCACTGGCTCAAGGAGACGCCGCTCAGGCCCTCGAACATCCGAGCGCCCGGCAAGATCGCCAACACCTTCGCCGTCGAGGGTTTCGTCGACGAGCTCGCTGCAGCGGCGGGCGCCGACCCGCTTGCCTTCCGCCTGGCTCAGCTCAGCGATCCCAGGGGCATCGAGGTGCTGAACCGCGCGGCGAAGATGCTGAACTGGAGGGCGCGGTCTTCGCCGAACCCGGCATCAGGCGGCGATATCGGCGAAGGGCGCGGCCTCGCCTACGTGCACTACAAGCACCGCGAGAACTATGTCGCGATCGGCATGGAGGTTGCCGTCGATCGCCGCTCCGGCGAGATCCGCGTCAGGCGTGTCGTCTGCGCCCATGATTGCGGCCTGGTGATCAATCCCGACGCGCTCGCCAATCAGCTCGAGGGGAATATCGTGCAGACGCTGAGTCGGACGCTGCATGAGGAAGTGAGGTTCGACCGCTCTTCAGTCACCAGCATCGACTGGAAGAGCTATCCGATCCTGACCTTCCCGGAGCTGCCGCAGATCGACCTCGATATCGTCGATCGTCCCGAGCTGCCGCCCTTCGGCGCCGGCGAAGCGGCCTCGGCGCCGGTGCCGGCCGCGCTCGCCAACGCGGTATTCGACGCGGTCGGCGCGCGCCTGCGCACCGTGCCGATGACGCCGGCGCGCGTGCGCGAGGCGCTGCTGAGCCGCCCGACCTGACGGAACCCAGGGCAAGCGACGTGCGGTGGCCCTTGGCCTCGGCTTTCGCCGGCGCGACGAAAGAATGTATTCCGCCTGCCCGGAATCCGCTCTAGCTAGCGGTGGCTGGCTGGTGCGTCAGTGCTGCAAAGCGGACTCGATCCGGCGCTGCAAATCACCCAGGCGGAACGGCTTCGTCAGCAACGGCCCGAGCAGCTCGTCCGGGCCCGGCCAATCGCCGACGCGCATATGGCCGCTGGCGTAGATGACTTTGATTCCCGGCCGCCGCCCGTTGGCCTGGCGGGCGAGGGTGAACCCGGTCGTGCCGCCCGGCAGCGTCACATCGGTGAGCAGCAAGGCGATCTCCTCATGCGCGTCGAGCAGACGCAAGGCTTCCTGGGCATCGGCGGCCGCGAGCACGACATAACCGAGATCGCGGAGGAAGGCGGACACCAATTCGCGGACGTCCGGGTCGTCCTCGGTGAGCAGGACAGTGGCCGTTTCCGACGGGGCAAGCTTCCTGGGAGAAGCCATGGTGCACCCAATCCAATGTGGGACCGATGCTAACCGAACCACAACATCTTGTCTTTTCCCCTTAATGGGGTAATGGCCGAGTCGTGTCCTGCAGCTTTGGGATGGACGTCGGGAACCTTTCGCCGCAGGCTGCGTCTGCTGCGAAGATGGGCGCAAGGGGGGAGGCGGGTATTGGGCGGCAATAGCGAGCTGAGCGGTCCCGATCTCAAGGCCGGCATCGCCGCGGGCGATCTGGGCGACGGCGCGATGCTGCTCGGTCATGCCGACGGCGAGGCGGCGCTGCTGGCGCGGCGCGGCCGCGAGATCTTTGCCATCGGCGCGACCTGCACGCATTACAACGGCCCGCTCGCCGAGGGGCTCATGGTCGGCGATGCCGTGCGCTGCCCGTGGCACCATGCCTGCTTCAGCCTGCGCACCGGCGAGGCGCTGGCGGCCCCGGCCTTCAACCCGGTGTCGTGCTGGCGCGTCGAGGAGAGCGGCGGCCGGATCTTCGTGCGCGATAAAATCGCCGCCGCCGAGCGGCGCATGCCGGCGAAGCCACGCCCGGCCGGGGAGGCGCCGCAGAGCATCGTCATCATCGGCGGTGGCGCTGCCGGCTATAGCGCCGCCGAGATGCTGCGCCGCGAGGGTTTCGCCAGCGCGATCACCATGCTCAGCGCCGACGACTCGCCGCCTTGCGACCGGCCGAACTTGTCCAAGGACTACCTCGCCGGCACGGCGCCCGAGGATTGGATCCCGCTGCGTCCGCCCGAATTCTACAAAGAGAACCGTATCGAGCTGGTACTCAAGGCCGAGGCGACCGAAATCGACAAATCGTCCCGCCGCGTCACGCTCGCCGACGGGCGCAGCTATGCCTTCGACAAGCTCCTCATCGCCACCGGCGCGGAGCCGGTGCGGCTCGATGTGCCCGGCGCCGAGTTGCCGCATGTGCGGACCTTGCGCTCGCTCTCCGATAGCCGCGCGCTGGTCGAGTGCGCCAAGGCGTCGCGCCGTGCCGTGGTGATCGGCGCCAGCTTCATCGGTCTCGAAGCGGCGGCGGCGCTGCGCCATCGCGGCCTTGAAGTGCATGTCGTGGCGCCGGAGAGGCGGCCGATGGAGCGGGTGCTGGGGCCGCAGCTGGGCGATCACGTGCGTTCGCTGCACGAGCAACACGGCGTCATCTTCCATCTCGGCCGCACGGCAAAGGCGATCGACGCGCGGCGCGTCACGCTCGATGACGGGACGACGCTCGAGGCCGATCTGGTGGTGGTCGGCATCGGCGTGCGGCCGCGCATCGCGCTGGCCGAGCGCGCCGGGCTCGCCGTCGATCGCGGCGTGCTCGTCAACGAATATCTCGAGACCAGCGCGCCCGGCATCTTCGCCGCCGGCGACATCGCCAGCTGGCCCGACCGCTACAGCGGCGAGCGGATGCGCGTCGAGCACTGGGTGGTGGCGGAGCGCCAAGGGCAAGCCGCGGCACGCAACATGCTCGGCCGCAGCGAGCGCTACGCCTGGCCGCCCTTCTTCTGGAGCCAGCATTACGACATATCGATCGATTATGTCGGCCATGCGATGCAATGGGACGCGATCGACATCGACGGCGACATCGCCGCGCACGACGTGACGCTGCGCTATCGCAAAGGCGCGCGTACGCTCGCCGTCGCCACCATTTTCCGCGGCCAGGCCAGCTTGGCGGCGGAAGCCGCAATGCAGCGCGGCGAATCGCCCTAGCGGGGAGACGACGGGTACGGTGTTGCTGTGCCCCCAGACACGCGGCCATACTGCGCCGCAATGCCTGACCGCTACAAATACCTCGCCATCCTCGGCTTGATCGCCGCCGCCATTCTCGGATCGCAGCTGCTGTTCAAGTTCTACGAATGGAACAAGCTGCAGAACTGCGCCACGTTGGGCGGCCGCAATTGCGGCGGCAGGCCGATCCCGCTCGACCGCTAAGCCGCGACCTCATCCGGCGAGCGCGACGCCGATCAGCCGGCCGACGCCATAGGTGATGGCGGCGGCGGCAACGCCGATGGCGAGCTGCCGCAGGCCCGAGAAGAGGACGCCGCGACCGGTGAAGAGCGTCGTGCCGGCGCCGATCGCGAACATCGCGGCCGCGCTGAGCCCGAGGCTGGTCACGACCCCGGCCGCGCCGTCCAGCGCGAAAAAGGGAAGCACCGGAATAATCGCGCCGCCGGCGAAGAGCAGGAACGACGTGCCCGCGGCGACCCAGGCCGAGCCGCCAAGCTCGTCGGGATTGATGCCGAGCTCCTCGCGCGCCAGCGTGTCGAGGGCGGTGTCCTTGTCGCCGATCAGGCGCTCGGCGAGCACCTTGGCCTGCCGCTCGCTCAAGCCCTTGGCTTGATAGATCAGCACCAGCTCCTGCTTCTCCTCCTCGGGAAACTCGGCAAGCTCCGCGGCCTCGGTGGCGATCTGCTGCTGATAGAACTCGCGCGAGCTGTTGACCGAGAGCCATTCACCCATCGCCATCGAGCAGGCGCCGGCGATCAGCCCGGCGATGCCGGTCACCAGAATGGTGCGTCCGGAGAAATCGGCGCCGGCCACGCCCATCACCAGGCTCAGATTGGAGACGAGCCCGTCATTGGCGCCGAGCACCGCCGCACGCAGCGCATTGCCGCCGGCGCTGCGATGGCGCCCTTCGAGCTGCGCCAGCGCGCCGCCGGAGAGCCCGCCATGCGGCGGCCGCGCCATCGCCTCGATGACGCGCGAATGCGAGCGCTCATCCGCCGGCAATCCGGCCGAGGCGGCTTCGGGCTGGGCGTCGTATTTGGCGAAATCAGCGCGCTCGAGCGCGTTGATGAGCGGCAGCACCGTCTCCGGGCCGAAACGCCGCGCCGCCCAGGCAAGCGCGCGCGTGCGCCAGCCGGGCCGGCGCCCCACCATCGACGCGCCCAGCCCCTTCAGCCGCTTGCGCCAGAACTCGGCGTGGGCCTCCTCGACCGCGGCCAGCCGCTGGTACACTTCCTTGAGCTGCGGGCTGCTCTCGGCCTCGGCGAGCGCGCGGTAAAGCACCGCGCTGTCGAGCTCTCCCTGGAGATTGCTGCGGTAGCGTCTGATCGGGCTCTCTTCGGCCACGGAGTTCTCCTGCTTGGCGCCGCTGACATAAGCAGCCGGGACGTGTCGCGCAACCAGGGCCCTCACCGCTTGCGCCGGGCCGCGCGGGCGATAGGATGCTTTCGCCGCAGGGAAGGCAAATGATGGCCGACAAGGTTGTGAAAGGCGATGCCGAGTGGCGCGCGCAGCTCACGCCCGAGCAGTACCGCGTCGCGCGCAAGAAGGGCACCGAGCGCGCGTTCAGCGGCGCCTACTGGGACACCAAGGTACCCGGTACTTATGCCTGCGTGTGCTGCGGCCAGGAGCTCTTCGCCTCCGACACGAAGTTCGACTCCGGGACGGGCTGGCCGAGCTTCTGGGCGCCGATGGGCGCGTATCGCATCGCCACCGAGGACGACCACAGCCTGTTCATGCGGCGGACCGAGGTGCTGTGCAGCCGCTGCGACGCGCATCTGGGGCATGTGTTCAACGACGGGCCGCAGCCGACCGGGCTGCGCTACTGCCTCAATTCGGCGGCGCTCGACCTCAAGCCGAAGAAATAACGACGCTTCGGCGAATACCGAAACGATTCCGGATAGCGGCCGCGCGCCGCGCGCGGTAGTGCTGTCGCCATGACGCGACTAGAGGGCTTGTCGGGCGGAATCTTTTTCGGCTGGCGCGTTGTCGCCGCGGCCTTCGTCTTCGCCGTCTTCGCCTGGGGCGTTGCCTTCTACGGACCCTCAGTATTTCTGCACGCGCTGCACCAGGCGCGCGGCTGGCCCGTGTCGCTCATATCCGCGGCGATCACTGCGCATTTCCTGGTGGGCGCCGCGCTCGTCGCCTATCTCGACGATGCGCACCGGCGATTCGGCATCGTCGCGACGACGCGCGCGGGCGTGGTGGCGCTCGCCGCCGGGACGGTATCCTGGTCGCTCGCCGAAGCGCCATGGCAGCTCTTCGCAGCGGCGGTGCTGACCGCGGCGGGCTGGGCGGCGACCAGCGGCGCGGCGATCAATGCCATGGTGGCGCCCTGGTTCAGGCGGCGACGCGGCTTTGCCCTGAGCCTCGCCTATAACGGCGCCAGCATCGGCGGCGTGTTGTTCATCCCGCTCTGGGTAGCGCTGATCGCGCAGTGGGGCTTTCCGAATGCCGCTGCAGCGGTTGCCGTGGCGACGCTCGCGGTGCTCTGGCCGCTCGCCGGCGTCTATTTGCGACCCACGCCAGCGCTGCTCGGTCTGGCGCCCGACGGCGATGCGCTCGCGGCGAACGGCGTCTCGTCCGCGACGATGCGGGAGCCGGCCAGCCGTCGCGCGTTGCTGCGGGATCGGCGCTTCGTCACACTGGCGAGCGCCTTTGCGATCGGGCTCTTCGCCCAGGTCGGGCTCATCGCGCATCTGCTGACGCTGCTGGTGCCGACGCTGGGCGAGCAGGGTGCAGCCGGCGCGGTGAGCCTCACCACCGCGTGCGCCGTGATCGGCCGGCTGCTCCTGGGTGCCATCATCGACCGCCTCGACCGGCGCATCGCCGCGGCGGCGAATTTCGCCGTCCAGGCCTGCGGTTTCCTGCTGCTGTCGGGCGCCGGTGCCGAGGCGGTGCTCATCGGCTGCGTGCTGTTCGGGCTGGGGCTCGGCAATCTTGTGTCGCTGCCGCCCTTGATCGTCGAGAGCGAGTTCGATGCGGCGGATGCGGGGCGCGTCGTGGCTCTCGCCATTGCCGTCAACCAGGCCAGCTTCAGCTTTGCGCCGGGCGTCTTCGGCGCGCTCCACGACCTTGCCGGCAGCTACGCGGCGCCGCTGGCACTCGCGGTCATGCTGCAGACGACGGCGGCAATTCTGGTGCTGGTGGGCAGACGACGCTAGAGCCGCGCCGGAACCTCGTGCGTCTTGAGCACACGGTCGCTCGACGCGTCGATCTCCTCGAGGCGGATGCCGTAGCGCCAGAGCTCGCCCAGATGATCGAGCACCGCGCGGCAGCTCGGCTCATCCAGCAGGATGCCGTTGTGCACGGCATGCGTCAGGATCAGGCAGCGATCACCGGCGAGATCGACGTCGCGTATCTGGATGTCCGGCTCGTGCCGCGCCAGGTCGTAGTGCCGCGCCAGCGAGCGGCGGATGTCACGATAGCCGCGCTCGTCATGGATGGCACGAACGATAAGGGCGTCGTTGCCCGCCTCGTCCAGCACTCGGAACAAGCGGAACTCGCGGATGAGCCTGGGGCTCAGATACTGCAGCACGAAGCTCTCGTCGCGATAATTGGCCCAGGCATAGCGCAGGGTGCCGTAGGGGTCGCGGTTGCCGGCGATATCGGGGAACCACTCACGGTCTTCATCACTCGGCTCGAGACAGATGCGCTTGATGTCGCGCATCATGGCGAAGCCCAGGGCATAGGGGTTGATGCCGTGGTAGCGCGGGTCGTCGAAATCGGGCTGGAAGATCACGCTGGTGTGTGAATGCAAGGCCTCGAGGAAGGTGCCGTCGTTGATCAGGCCTTTCTCGTGCAGGCGGGTCATGATCTCGTAATGCACGAAGGTCGCGCAGCCCTCGTTCATCAGGCGGGTCTGCTTCTGCGGGTAGAAATATTGCGAGATGTGGCGGACGATGCGGACCAGCTCGCGTTGCCACGGCTCAAGCCGCGGCGCGCGCTTCTCCAGGAAGTAAAGAATGTTTTCCTCGGGCAGGCCGAGCTTGCGCCGGATCTCCGTGCGCTGCTTCGCCCGGGCGCTGACATCCTCCTCGCGCTTCTCGCCGATGAGGGCGGTGCGCCAGATGTCGTCGTAGTTCTCCTCGAAATAACGGCGGCGATCTTCCTGGCGCTGCCGCTCCTCCTCGAGATTGAGCTTGGGGGGCCGCGCGTAGCGGTGGACGCCGTGGTTCATCAGCGCATGCGCCGCATCGAGCACGCGCTCCACCGCCTCGACTCCGTTGTGCTCCTCGGTGTGCGACACGAAGTCGCGCGCGAAGGTGAGGTAATCGAGGATGCCGGTCGCGTCCGTCCACTGCCGGAACAGATAGTTGTTCTTGAAAAAATGGTTGTGGCCGAAGGCGGCGTGCGACAACACCAGCGTCTGCATCGCCATGGAGTTCTCCTCCATGATGTAGCTGATGCAAGGGCTCGAATTGATGACGATCTCGTAGGCGAGGCCCTGGAGGCCATGGCGATAGAGCGCCTCCTCGCGGGCAAATCGCTTGCCGAAGCTCCAATGGCGGTACATCAGCGGCAGACCGATCGACGCATAGGCGTCGAGCATCTGCTCCGACGTGATCACCTCGATCTGGTTGGGATAGACGTCGAGCCCGAGCTCGTTAAGGGCGATGTCCTCGATCGCGTCATAGACGCGCCGCAGCTTGTCGAAATCCCACTCCGGCCCCTCGAACAGCAGCCCGCTTGGTTTCTCGACCGTGTCGGCTGCGACCATTCAGGCGTTCTCCCGCTGCTTGGCGAAGAGTTCATGGAATACCGGAAAAATCTGCGTCGGGTCGGCGACCTTGCGCATGGCGAAATTGCGGTGCTCGGCGGCGATCTGGCCGTAGGTGCGCCAGAGGTCGGTCGGCGGCGAGGGGAAGCCGTGCCGCAGCGTCGCTTCCGCCCCCACCTCGATATAGGCGAAATACTGGCTGAGCGGAAGGATCTCGCCGCCCAAGAGCTGGCTGCACCGGTCGCTGTCCTCGGTGTAGTTGTCGCCATCGGATGCCTGCGCCGCGTAGATGTTCCAGTTCGCAGGGTTGTAGCGCTCGCGCACGATGCGCAGCATCTCCTCGAGCGCGGTCGAGACGATCGTTCCACCGGTCTCTCGGCTGTGGAAAAACGTCTCCTCGTCCACCTCCTGCGCATTGCTGGTGTGGCGGATGAAGACGATCTCGACATGCTTGTAGCGCCGCGTCAGAAAGACGTGCAGCAGCAGGAAGAAGCGCTTGGCGAGATCCTTCATCGCCTCCGTCATCGAGCCCGAAACGTCCATCAGGCAGAACATCACGGCCTGCGTGTTCGGCCTCGGCACCCGCTCGAACCGATTGTAACGGACGTCGACCGGGTCGATATAGGCGACGCGGCGCGCTTTGCGCTGGGCGTTGTCGAGGTCGAGCGAGCCTTGCGCCGCCCCTTCGGCATCGTCGGCGGCGAACGCGGCGTCTACCTGCCGCTGCAGCGCGGCAATCTCCGACGGCGTCGGGCGGTGCAGCGAGATGCGGCGCGCCAAGCTGTTGCGCATCGTGCGCACCAGGTTCAGGTTGGCGGGCGTACCGGCGATGGAGAAGCCGGCGCGCGACAGCTGCGTCGCCTCGGATTCCTTGAGGCGCGTCTTGACCAGATCCGGCAGCTCGAGATCCTCGAAGAAGAGGGTGAGGAACTCCTCCTTGGAGAGGACGAACTCGAACGCGTCCTGCTCGCCGCCATCCTCGGGGCTGGCGCTGCCGCGGCCGTCGCCCTCGCCGGAGGGCGGCCGCTCGATGGTGTCGCCGACGACGAATTTCTTGTTGCCGGGAACGATGTAGTCGCGCCATCCGCCGCTCGATGCCCGGTGAAACATCGGCTCGGTGATGCCGCGGGTCGGAATGGAAACCTTCTCGCCGCCGTCGCTCTCGCCCACTTTGCGCCGCTTCAACGCATCGGAGAGCGCCCGCTTCACTTCGCCGCGCGCCCGGTCGATGAAGCGTTGCCGGTTGGCGAGGCTCTTGCCTTTTGGATTGGGCCGGCGATCGATGATATTCATCGGCGGAGCCTTCCGTTTGTTGGCGCTAGCCGGCCTTGTTGACGCGCATGTACCATTCGACAAGGCGGCGGACTTGGCGCTGCGTGTAGCCGCGCGAAACCATCCGCTCGAGGAAGTCGCCGTGCTTCTTCTCGGTATCGGAGTCCTTCTTCGAGCCGAAGCTGATGACCGGGAGCAGATCCTCGACTTGCGAGAACATCCGCTTCTCGATCACTTCGCGCAGCTTCTCATAGGACGTCCAGGACGGGTTCTTGCCGCCGTGGGACGCGCGCGACCGTAGCGCGAATTTGACGACCTCGTTGCGGAAATCCTTCGGATTGGCGATGCCGGCAGGCTTCTCGATCTTCGACAGCTCCTGGTTGAGGAGCTCGCGATCCATCATCTGACCCGTGTCGGGATCCTTGAAGTCCTGGTCTTCGATCCATGCGTCGGCGTAGGCGACGTAGCGGTCGAACAGGTTCTGGCCGTAGTCGCCGTAGGACTCGAGATAAGCCTTCTGGATCTCGTTGCCGATGAACTCGGCGTAGCGCGGCGCCAACTCGGCCTTGATATAGGCGAGGAGCCGCTTCTCGTTGTCCTCGGAGAATTGCTCGCGGCGGATCGACTGCTCAAGCACGTACATCAGGTGGACCGGATCGGCCGAGACCTCCTGCGTGTCGTAGTTGAACGTGGTCGACAGCACTTTGAAAGCAAAGCGCGTCGACAGGCCTTCCATGCCTTCATCGACGCCCGCTGCATCGCGATATTCCTGCACCGTCTTGGCGCGCGGATCGCTGTCCTTGAGGCTCTCGCCGTCATAGGCGCGCATCTTCGAATAGAGGTTCGAGTTCTCGTGCGTCTTGAGCCGCGAGAGGACGCAGAAGCGAGACAGCATGTCGAGCGTGCCGGGAGCGCAGGGCGACCCGGCGAGCTCGCTGTTGGTCAGCAGCTTCTCGTAGATCCGCCGCTCCTCGGTGGCGCGCACGCAATAGGGCACCTTGATGACGCAGATGCGGTCGATGAAAGCCTCGTTATTGCGGTTGTTCTTGAAAGTCTGCCACTCCGCCTCGTTCGAATGCGCGAGGATGACGCCCTGGTAGGGGATGGCGCCGATGTTCTCGGAGCCGATGTAGTTCGATTCCTGCGTCGCCGTCAGCAGCGGGTGCAGCATCTTGATCGGCGCCTTGAACATCTCGACGAATTCGAGAAGGCCCTGCGAGGTGCGGTTGAGGCCGCCCGAATAGCCGTAGGCGTCGGCATCATTCTGGCTGAAGAACTCGAGCTTGCGGATGTCGACCTTGCCGACCAGGCTCGATATGTCCTGGTTGTTCTCGTCGCCGGGCTCGGTCTTGGCGATGCAGATCTGCCGCAGGCGCGAGGGGTGCATGCGCACCACGGTGAATTTGGAGATGTCGCCGCCGAACTCGTCGAGCCGCTTCAGCGCCCAGGGCGAGACGAGCCCGGTCAGCCGGCGCTTCGGGATCTTGTAGTTCTTCTCGAGGGCATCGCCCATCCTGATGGGGTCGAACAGGCCGAGGGGGCTCTCGAATACCGGGCTGATGTCCTTGCCCGCCTTCAGCACGTAGATCGGCATCTTCTCCATGAGGAGCTTCAACCGCTCGGCCAGGGACGACTTGCCGCCGCCCACCGGGCCGAGCAGATAGAGCACCTGCTTGCGCTCCTCGAGACCCTGCGCGGCGTGGCGGAAATAGCCCACGATCCGCTCGATCGTTTCCTCCATGCCGTAGAAATCGGCGAAGGATGGATAAATGCGGATCGAGCGGTTCATGAAGATGCGACCCATCCGCGAGTCACGGCTGGTGTCGACGATCTCAGGCTCGCCGATCGCGGCAAGCATCCGTTCGGCGGTGCTGGCGTAAGCCATCGGCTCACGAGCGCAGCACTTCAAATAGTCCTCAAGAGATATTTCAGTCTCTTTGTGACTATCATACAGCTTAGAAAAGAGACCGAACAGATTATCCTGAGAAATCATCCGCCACCTCGACTTTGGCGTCCTCGCAAATTCCAAGTCTTTGCGGGACTGGACAGGAACTTTACCATATCTATATTAATTAACCATTAACGTGATTTCACTGTCATTTCTTGGGGGCAACGCATTTTAGGCGCGGACACCCAAGGGAACGTCGGATGCTTTCTACCAGTTCCACATTTGTGCTGCTTGGTGAGGGCCGAGAAGTACGGGTCACCCCTTAGGGGCGAGGAACGACGCCCGCAGCGATCCAATGTGAGTTGACAAGCCCGCCGCCGTAAGTGGTCGCACGGCGTAGGAAAGTGCGGGGCGCTATCGCAGCCGATGGGCATGCGCTCTTTGTGTTGTTCACTCCACGGCCGGTCGCAACTTAAGGTATCGACCAGCACCATCGTAAGAGTCGCCCAAAACAATGGCGAAGTCTAAGACCTCTTCAAAGATGGGGGGTGCGAAGCGCCGAAAAAGCGCTGTTGGCGGGGCCTAGACGAAATGTCGCACCTGCTGCTTGCCTGCCGCACTGCACCATTTCGCCCTCATTCAGCGGCGACTCGCGAATTCCCTTCAGGGCCGGGTCGCCGCGTCGCCCGCGCCGTCGTGCCACTCCTCGGCGCTGGCGCCGGCCAGTGCCTGGACGCGCTCCTCGTCCGCGGCGAGCTCCTTGGCGGGGCCGGCATAGACGATGCTGCCGTGGTCGAGCACGAAGGCGTCGTCGGCGATGGCGAGGCTCATGCGCGCATTCTGCTCGACCAGCAGGACCGAGATGCCTTCTGCGCGCATTTGCGCGACGATGCGAAAGACCTCGCGCACCACCAGCGGTGCCAGCCCCTGCGACGGCTCGTCCAGGATCAGCAGCTTCGGGTTGAGCAGCAGCGCCCGGCCGATCGCCAGCATCTCCTGCTCGCCACCGGAGAGCTGGCGGCCGCGGCTCAGCCGGCGCTCGGCGAGGCGCGGGAAGAGGTCGTAGATGCGGGCGATCGACCATGGACCGCTGCGCTCGAGCGGCACCTTCAGGTTCTCCTCGACGCTGAGGTTGGCGAAGATGCGGCGGCCCTCCGGCACATAGCCCACGCCCAGCGCGGCGATGCGGAATGTCGGCCAGCGCGTTGTCTCCCGACCCAAGATGGTGATGCGCCCCTGGCGCGCCGGCGTCAGCCCCATGAGGCTGCGCAGCGTCGTCGTCTTGCCGGCGCCGTTGCGCCCCAAAAGCGTGGTGATGCGGCCCTCGGCGACCTCGAGGCTAACGCCGTGAAGGATGTGGCTCTTGCCGTAGAAGGTATGGATGGCTTCGGCGCGGAGCGCCACGCTGCCGGCTTTCTGCGTCATGCGACCTTGCCCAGATAGGCCGCCTGCACGGCCTCGTTGGCGGCGATCTCCCTGGGGCTGCCCTCAGCCAGCAGCCGCCCCTGATCGAGCACGGTGATGCGGTCGGCGAGGTGAAAGACGACGCGCATGTCGTGCTCGATCAGGACGATCGTGAGATTGCCGTTGCGGTGGAGGCGCCGCACCAGCTGCGTGATCTCGTAAGTCTCCTGATCGCCCATGCCGGCGGTCGGCTCGTCCAACAGCAGCAGCCGCGGCTTGAGCGCCAGCGCCATGGCGATCTCGGCGGCGCGCTGGTCGCCATGGGCGAGCTCGCCCACCAGCCGGTCGGCCTTGGCGGCGAGCCCGGTCAGTCCCAGCACCTCGTCGACGCGTGCGCGCAGCGCGGCCGCCTCGGCGCGGCCAAGCCACGGGCGCAGGCGATAGCCGGCGGCCACTTCGGCGCTGATGCGCACGTTTTCCGCCACCGACAGCTCGGGAAAGATCTCCGTGATCTGGAAGGTGCGCGCCATGCCCAGCAGCACGCGGCGATGCACCGGCGTCGACGTGATGTCGACGCCGTCGAAAACGATCGACCCGGCAGTCGGCGGAAAGAAGCCGCTGATGAGGTTGAAGAAGGTGGTCTTGCCCGCGCCGTTCGGGCCGATCACGGCGCGCAGCTCGCCTTTCTCGACGGCGAGCGAGACATCGCGCACCGCGGCAAGGCTGCCGAAGCTCTTCGACACCTGCCTGACCTCGAGCAGGCTCATTTGTCGCTGCCGCGCTGCAGGAATCCCAGGAGGCCGCGCGGAAAGAGTAGCACCACCACGACGAAGAGCAGGCCGATGAACGACATCCAATTGGTGGTGAGGCTCGAGACGTAGTCCTGCAGCACCACGAAGAGGGCGGCACCGAGCAGCGGTCCCCAGAAACTGCGCATGCCGCCCATCACCGCCATGATGACGAGGTCGCCGGACTGGCTGTAATGGAGTTCGTGCGGGTTGGCGAAATTGTTGAGCAGCGCATCGAGCCCGCCGGCGAGGCTGATGAAGACGCAGGAGATGACGAAGGCAAGCCAGATGTGCAGCTCGACGGGAATGCCGAGGAAGCGTGCGCGCCGCTCGTTCTCGCGGATGGCGAGAAGGGTGCGGCCAAAGGGCGAGCGCAGCAGGAATGCCATGAGGGCGACGGCGATCGCGAAACACAGCAGCACGAAATAATAGAACGCCTCGGCGTTGCTTACGATATCGACGGTCACGGTGCCGAGGTGCAGCGGTTGGCGCGAGAAGCCGCGCAACCCGTCATCGCCGCCGGTCACGGAGCTCCAGCGGAAGGCGATGTAGTAGAAGACCTGGCCGAAGGCGATCGTCACCATCGCGAAATAGACGCCGCGGCGGCGCACGATGAGCGCGCCGAGGAGGGCACCGGCGATGCCGCCGACCAGCGTGCCGAGGATGAGCGCCAGCGGTGTGCTGGCTGTCAGGAACTTCAAGGCGAGGCCGGCGCCATAGGCGCCGAGGCCGAAATAGGCGGCGTGGCCGAAGGACAGCACGCCGGTGAAGCCGAGCAGGAAATTGAGCGACATGGCCGCCAGCCCGAGCACCAGCACGCGCGTGCCGAGCGCGGTGTAGGCACCGAGGAAGGGCATCCAGTAGGGCGCGGCGAGCAGCACCAGCCACAACAGCGCCAGGGCGAGCGGCCGCTGGGCGATGCGTCGCGCCACCGGCAAGCTCGCGACGCTCATGTCAACATCCCTTCCTCGCCGAAGAGGCCGCGCGGGCGTACCAGCAGGACGGCGGCCATCATCACATACATCACCGCCTCGCTGGCCTCGGGGAAGCGGATGCTGGTGATCGCGCTGGCAACGCCGATCAGCAAGCCGCCTAGGAGCGTGCCGGTGAGGCTCCCGACGCCGCCGACGATGATGGCGATGAAGCTCGGCATGAGGAGGCCGTCGCCCATGGTAGGCTCGAGCCCGAGCTGGCCGCCGGCCAGTACGCCGCTCAGCCCGGCGAGGAAGATGCCGACGGCGAAGTTGAGCGTCCGCAGCGCCCGCACATTGATGCCGAGCGCCGCGACGGTGTCGAGATCGAGGGTGGCGGCGCGGATGCGGATGCCGACCTTGGTGTAGCGCAACAGCACGAAGAGCAGAGCCACGGCCACCGCGACGACGCTGACCATGAACAGGCGATAGCCCGTGATAAAGAAGAAATCGAGGCTGAGCGGTTGGCCCATGAAGGCGGGGACCGAGACCGGGAGGCCTTGCGCGCCCCATACGAAGCGCGTCACGTCCTGGAAGATGAAAGCGAGGCCGAAGGTGAGGAGCAGGCTGTAGAGCGGGTCGCGCCCGTAGAGCCGCGAGATCAGCACGCGCTCGATGATGACGCCGAGCACGGCGGTGAGGAGCGGCGCGACAAGGAGCGCGCCCCAGAAGCCGATATAAGGCGTAAGAGTGAAGGCGAAATACCCGCCGATGGCGAGGAAGCCGCCATGGGCGAAGTTGATGATGCCGCTCAGATTGAGGATGAGCGACAACCCCAGCGCCATCAGCACGTAGAATGCACCGATGATCAGGCCGTTGGTGATGCTGAAGAGCAGTAGTTGCGTGGTCATGAGCTAAGGTCCTGGCGTGCCCGAAGCGGGGAGGGAAGCGCGCGGTTTTGAGAACCGCGCGACCTCGACCGGACAGGCATGGTTTCGCGCCCGTTGGAGGGAAGCGTCAGGCTGGCCACTGCAGCTTGCAGCCGGTCTCCGTCTCCGCCGGCGCCGTCTTGTCGCCGGGCACGACTTGATCGACGCGGAAGAGGTCCTCGGGGTCGTCCTTGCCCTGCTGCACCGCCTCGCCGACAAAGGCCGAGGTCATCAGCTGATGGTCGCCCTTGCGGTAGTAGCACTTGTTCGGCTGCAGCTTCACTTCGGGCGGCAGCTCGAAATCGCCGAGCGCCCGGGCGAGCTTGACCGAATCGAGCGATTTTTTCCGGTTGGCGACGAGCGCGAAGGTGTACGCCGAGGTGTAGCCGAACCAATGGCGTGCCGTCGGCACCTTGCCGCCGGTCTGCTTGCGGATGTCGGCGACGAATTTATCGACATGGGGCACGCCCGGCTGCTTCCAATACCACTCGAACATCCAGTTGCCGACGCGCGCTTCGGGCGGCAGCGCCTCCAGCGATTCCAGCTCCTGCTGCGCGCCGGCCACGGCGATCTGCTTGTTGATGCCGAACTGGACGATCTGCTTCAGGCAGTTCACCATGTCGTTGCCCTGCACAAGCAGCAGTATGATGTCCGGATTTGCGGCGCGCGCCTTGATGAGGTACGCGGAATAGTCGGTGGTGCCCAGCGGCGTAAGCTCGGCGCCGGTCTCCGTGCCGCCGAGGCGCTTCAGATTGTTCTCGAGCCCCTTCTGCAGGGTGTGGCCGAAGGCGTAATCCGGCGTGATGAAGTGCCACTTCTTGCCGTATTTCTTGTACAGAAGATCGGAGATCGAGTTCGTCTCCATCACCGTCGTGTTGCACACGCGGAACACGTTCCATTTGCAGTCGGTGCCAGTGATCGGGTCGGTGTGGCCGCCCGAGACGATGTGCAGGATGCGCTTTTCATTGGTGACCTGCGCGATCGCCTGGGCAACGCCGGAATTGACGTCGCCGATGAGGAAACTCACCTCATCGCGGTCGATGAGCTTGCGCGCCTTCTGGACGCCGGTGCCGACGTCATTGGCGGAGTCCTCGACCAGGAGCTCGACCGGCCGGCCGAGAATGCCGCCCTTGGCATTGATCTCGGCGACGGCCAGCTTGGCACCGATCACCTCGTTCTGGGCGGGGGCGGCATAGACGCCGGTCAAGGGGTCGACCATGCCGATCTTGATCGGCGTCTCACCGCGCGCCTGGATGATGAAAGGCGAAGCCACCTGCAGCGCGCCGATGGCGGCCCCCGCCTTGATCAGCGTACGCCGACCGATCCCGACCGATACCCCACTTCGTGACATGCTTATCCTCCTCGTGGCGTCTTATGATGCAGGCGCTGCCCGAATGCCGATACGGCCAGTGCGCGGGCCGCAATATGATCATCGATACTGCCGGATCGGAAGAAGTTTCTGCGCCAAAAGCTGCGAGACGAGCGCCGCCGGTCGCAGCGCTCGCCCGCCGTCAGCATCAGGCCGGCCATTGCAGCTTGCAGCCGGTCTCCTCCGCCGGCCCGGCAGCCTTGGCGCCGGGCACAGGTTTGCGCACGGTGAACATGTTGTCGGGATCGCCTTGCGGCGCATGCGCCTCGCCGACGAAGACCGTGCTCATCAGTTCGTGATCGCCGGCACGGTATTCCGGGCTGCCGGGTTGGAGGGCCACCTCCGGTGGCAGCTTGAACCCGGAAAGCGCGCGCGCGAGCTTGACTGCGTCCAGGTTCTTCTCCTGATTGGCGACCAGTGCAACCGTATAGATCGATGCATAGCCGAACCAGTTGCGAGCGGTCGCCGCCTTGCCGGTGCGCTGCTTCACGGCTGCATTGAATTCCTTCACATGTGGCACGTCGGGCTGGTCCCACCACCATTCCATGGTCCACCAGCCGATGCGCGCCTCATTGGGTACCGCGCGCAAGCTTTCAAGCTCGAACAGCGCCCCGCCCACCGCCATCTGCTTGTCGAGGCCGAACTGGACGAACTGCTTCAGGCTGTTCACTTGGTCGCCGCCGCCCATCACGTTGATCAGCACCTGCGGCCCAAACGCCTTTGCCTTTATGAGATAGGCGGAATAGTCGGCCGTGCCGATCGGGATCAGGTCGCCGGCCGAGGTGCCGCCGGCGGCCTTCAGCTTTTTCTCGAAACCGGCCTGGACGGAATGGCCGTAGGCGTAGTCGGGCGTGAGAAAATACCATTTCTTGCCGAACTTTTCGATCAGGGTGTCGGCAATGGCGTTCGAATCCATCGCAGTGGAGTTGCACACCCGGTAAACGTTCCACGAGCATGCCGAGCCGGTGATCGGGTCGGTATGGCCGCCGGAGACGATGTGCAGAACCCTCTTTTCGCTGGTCACCTGCGTCATCGCAATGGCGATGCCGGAATTGACATCGCCGATGATGAAGTTCACCTCGTCGCGGTCGATGAGCTTTCGGGTCTTCTGCACCCCGGTGCCGACGTCGTTGGCGGAGTCCTCGATCAGCAGCTCGACTGGTCGGCCAAGGATGCCACCCTTCTTGTTGATTTCGTCGGTCGCCAGCTGTGCCCCTTCCTTCTCGCCCTGCGCGATCGCCGCGTAGACGCCGGTAAACGGATCGACCATGCCGATGCGCACGGGCGTCTCGCCGCGCGCCGAGATGATGAAGGGGGACGCGACTTGGAGCGCGCCGATGGCGGCTCCTGCCTTGAGAATGGACCGGCGTCGAATCGACACCGACCGGTGTCCGGCATTCATGAAGACCTCCCTGAATTATTGGCGGATCGTTTTTTGTGGACCTTTGTGGCCCTTGGCTTCGAGTGTTCCGCGAGCCGGGGTGTTTGTCGACGACAAAATTGGCCGGCCGGTCATTAGCTGCCGACGCGAAACGGTCCGGCAAGGCCTCGCAGGCAGGCGATCACGCTCAGCGGCGTGAGGCGGCCGGTGCGCGGGTTCTCGGCCGAGGGGATATTTTGGATGGTCATGGAGAATCGCGCGCTGTCGGCGTCGACCTCGATTAGGTGTGTATTGCGGTCGAGGCCAGGATCGGCCCAGATCGCGAGTCGCGTGCGCTCGGCACCGATGCCAGCCAGCGCCAGCGCCGCCGCGACATTGACGTTGTCGGGGAACCCGCGCGCGCCGTCGCGCGCCGTGCCGTCGAACACCTTGAGCGGGGCGGCGAGCCGCTCGAGCGAGATGCCGCGTTCGGCCAGGTAGGGTGCGCCGGCGAGCCCGCGCGGCGGCTTGCGCGTCGTCATGTTGACGCTGCGGATCTCACCCTCGGCGGCGGCGCGCACCGCGTCGAGCCCGAGCAGTGCGCCGGTCGGGACGATGATGCGGGCACCCGACTCGCGCGCCCGCTCGACGAGATCGACATGCTCGAGCAGCGCGCCGGCGCTCAGCGGCACGAAGATGCGCCCGTGGGCGATCGCGGGCTCGGCGATGGCACGGAACTGCCCCGCCGGCAGGCACTCGACGACGATGTCGGCGCGGCGGGCGAGCTCGGCCAGCGGCACGACCGGGACGGCGATGCCGGCGGCGGCGAGCCGCGCCTCGGCTCGATCGGGGTCGCGCGCGGCGACCGCGGCCAGCTGAAAACCAGACACGCCCTGGGCAAGCCGGCGCGCGACCGGGAACCCGATCGCGCCCAGCCCGCCAATGGCGACCGAAAGGATCTTGTCCGGGCGTGACGCCATCGTCATAAGCCTCGTGCGGGGGAGCGTGCCGCAGCACGAGCATCGCAGGCGAAAATAGCTTTGCCAAGCGAGGCCGGGGCGATTTCAATGGGACGACAGGCGGTTGGGAGTGGGCGCGAGCGATGAACGACACCGACGAATTCACCGGCACCATGCCGGTCACCGAGCGCCACCGCTTCGACACCGCGCCCCTCGTTCGCTGGATGCGGGAGCATGTCGATGATTTTCGGGGGCCTCTCGAGATCGAGCAGTTCCGTGGCGGGCAGTCCAACCCGACCTTCCGGCTGAGCGCGGGCGGCCGGCGCTACGTGCTGCGTCGCAAGCCACCCGGCAAGCTGCTGCCGTCCGCGCACGCCGTCGATCGCGAGTACCGCGTCATCACCGCGCTGCGCGACACCGACGTGCCGGTGGCTCGCAGCTATGCGCTCTGCCTCGACGAGACCATCATCGGCACCGCTTTCTACATCATGGATTACGTCGAAGGCCGGATTTTCTGGGATCCGACGCTGCCCGACCTCGCGCCGGCGCAGCGCCGGCCGGTCTACGAGGCAATGAACGCCGTCATCGCCGCGCTCCACAAGGTCGATTACGCCGCGTTGGGGCTGAGCGATTTCGGCCGGCCCGGCAACTACTTCAAGCGCCAGATCGATCGCTGGACCAAGCAGTACCGTGCGTCGGAGACCGAAAAGATCGAGGCGATGGACCGGCTCATCGAATGGCTGCCGCAGCACTTGCCGCCCGACGACGAAACCTCGATCGTCCATGGCGACTACCGGCTGGACAACATGATCTTCCATCCGAGCGAGCCGCGTGTTCTCGCCGTCCTCGACTGGGAGCTCTCGACGCTCGGGAACCCGCTCGGCGATTTCTCCTACCACATGATGACCTGGGAGCTCGGGCCCGAGGCCTATCGGGGCCTCGGCGGCAAGGACCTCGCGGCGCTCGCCATTCCCAGCAAAGGGGAGTACCGCGCCCTCTATTGCCAGCGCACCGGGCGCGAGGCCGTCGCACATTGGGACTTCTACATGGCCTATAACATGTTTCGTCTCGCCGCCATTCTCCAGGGCATCATGGGGCGTGTCGTCGAGGGCACCGCCGCCAATCTGCGTGCGCGGGAGTCGGGCGCTCGGGCACGCGTGCTCGGCGAAGCGGGCTGGCGACGCGCCGAGGCCATGATGCGCCGCGCATGAGCGCCTGCCGTTCAACCTTCTTGTCCGGCGCGCCCCAGCTGTTAAGCTTGCGCCGCGGCGGTGTACCGGCGTCGTTGGGGAGAGATTGTGACCGACGGGCGAAAGCCACCGGTGCCCATGAGGTCGGCGCCGACTGTAGCACGACAGCGTGATGGGTGCGCCGATGACCACGCTTGTGCCCCCGGACGCGTGACTAAGCCGCGCTCAGGCGCTGTCTCGGCGATCGAATACCGTTCGCGCGACGACGGCGCTCCGGGCTGAGGCGGCCGACGATCTTGTCGGCGCGCCGATCGGTCGCCGTGCCCCGCGATCTCGTCGCCGCCAGCGGCCGCGTGCTGCTCTGCGCCGCCGGCGGCGCGCTTGCCGTCGCCATGATGCCTGACACGATGCGCCTGTCGATCCGCCTCGCTTGCGGCTGGGTTGTCGGCGTGGCCCTGTTTCTGGCTATTACCGCGTTCATCATCGTGGGGGCGTCGCCCGAGCGCGTGCGGCAGCGGGCGAGACTGGTCGATCCGCGCCGATGGGCCATTCTTGCCATCATCGTTGCCGCGGCCGCGGTAAGCTTGGTCGCGCTGGGCTCCACTTTGCAGCGGGAGGTCCATGAGACCGCGGCGGCTCTTGGTGCACGCCTCACTCTCGCCGGCTTGACGGTCGTCGCGTCCTGGACAGTGACTCACACAGTGTTCGCGCTACATTATGCCCATCACTATTACGGCGACGGACCTGCTCCAGGAGATGACGATCGGGGTGGTCTCGCTTTTCCCGGCGGCGAGCAACCCGACTATTGGGATTTTCTCTATTTCTCCTTCGTGGTGGGCATGACGTGTCAGGTGTCGGACGTCCAGGTGACGTCCCGCACGATGCGGCGGATTACCCTCGTTCACGGCGTTCTTTCGTTCTTGTTCAATACCGTGATCCTGGCGCTGTCGGTTAATCTCCTCGCCAGCTCGCTTTAGCTGCAGCCCGTCGTCCGACAATAACTCAACCTCGTCCTTCATTTTTCGTAAATAAATCCCGAGCATTCTACGGTCACGGCTGTTCCGGGGACGTACGTAATTATGCTTCAGCTATCACGCCTCCCCCAGCACCAGCAGCGGCAATGCTGGCATCGGGGGGTGTCTGCCGCATCGGTCGGCCTTGTCGTGTCGCTGCTCCTGGCGGCTTGCCAGGCGCCGGGGGCCGGCGATGTGCATGCGCCGGGCCAGGGTGCGGCAACGCTCATGCGCGTTGCCGACGAGACGCGCGCGGGCGGCGATCTGGCAACGGCTGTGGGCCTCTATCGCCGCGTCCATGAGATGAGCCCGGCCGATCCCAAGCCGCTGGCGCGGCTCGGCTCGACCCTGATACAGCTCAAATCCTATACCGAGGCGGCGCAGGCCTATCGCGGCGCCCTTGAACTCGCGCCAAACGACCCCGAGCTGCGGCGCGGGATGGCGATCGTGCTTCTTTCGCTCGGGCAGCCCGAGCCGGCGGTGGTCCAGCTCGAGAAGGCGCTCGCGCAGGATCACGACGATGCGCGCCTCTACAGCGCCCTCGGTGTGGCGCGCGACCTCATGGGCCGCCACGACCTCGCTCAGGCAGCCTATCTCGATGGCTTGCGCCTCGCGCCCAAGAACGCCGGCCTGCGCAACAATTACGCCCTCTCTCTGGCCCTCTCCGGCGACTACGGCGCAGCGGCATCGACGCTTGCCGAGATCGCCGAGGATATCGGCGCGCCGCCGCGCTACCGTCTGAACCTGGCGCTGGTCTATGGCCTCGCCGGCGACGACAAGAAGGCCGCCGCCATCGCGCACGCCACGCTCGACGACGCGTCGGTACGCAATAATCTCGCTTATTACGCGATGCTGCGCGGCATGGGCGACAAGGCGCGCACCGCCGCCATCATCGGCGGCCAGGTTCACGGCAATCCGACAGAGCGGCCGGCGCCAGTGGCGAAGGCGGAGGAGACAGCTCCGGCCACGGCCGACAACAACGCCGTGCCAGATCCCGCCGCCGCAACGCCGACCATGGCCGAGGATAAGGAGACGCCGCCGCCCGCGCCCGTACCGGCGGACGCCGCCGCACCTGCCGAGGCAGCCGCGAGCGACGCTGCGCCGCCCGATGCGTCCGGTCCGCCGATGAAGCTCACCCGGCCCGATGCACCCGAGCCGCCGGCCGATGTCACAGCGCAGCCGTCGCCCTCGGGCGCGACGCCCGCCCCTACGATCGCGAGCGACGCGCCGGCGCCCACGCCGACCCCCACGACCGCCAGCGACGCGCCGGCAACTCCTGCGCCGAGCGCAGCGCAAGAGCCGGCGAAGGCCAAGACGGATGGTGCCGATGCCGCGCAACAGGCCCCCGCTGCACCGGCGCCCGGGTCGCCACCGGTTGCCCTCAAAGGCGGCGCAAAGCCGAAGCCGGCCGCGGCTGCGCCGGCCGGGGGGTTCGTCCTACAGTTCGGGGCGTTCTCGGTCGAGGCCAATGCCCGCAAGCTGGCCGATCGCCTCAAGCAGAAGGGGCACGATGTCAGCGTGGTGCCGCACCAGGACGCGGCGGGCCGACAGCTTTACCTGGTGCGTGGTGGCGACTACGCCAATGCCGCCGCGGCCGAGGTGGCGGCGCGGCGCATCCACGATGCCGAGCAAGTGCCGACGGTCGTCGTCCGGGGTCACGCGCCGGGGCCGGCCTAGAGCGCGCCTTCCCCCACGCGGGGATCTCACCACAAACCACTTGTCAGGAGGCGGTCCGAGGCTCACATTTGAGCCTACGGCTGGGGTGCCGGCTCATTCGGCCGGCTGAGATCATACCCACGGAACCTGTCTGGGTCATGCCAGCGAAGGGAGCCCGCCATCCGCGACGCGTCATCCGCCATTTCCGGACCTCGTCCCACCGTCGCCGTCATCGGCGCCGGTGCGATCGGCCTCGCCATCGGCTGGCGGCTGGCCGCGGCCGGTTGCGCCATCGACATCTTCGAGCGCGGCGAGGCGGGGCATGGCGCGAGCTGGGCCGCCGCGGGCATGCTGGCGGCTGGGATCGAGGCCGAGCCGGGCGAGGCCCCGCTCTACGGGCTCAATCGGCGCAGCCAGCAGCTCTGGCCGGGTTTCGCGGCCGAACTCGAGGCGGCCTCCGGCATCCCCGTCGGCTACCGCGATGAGGGGACGCTGGCCGTGGCGCTCACCCGCGATGACGCTGCGCGGCTCCGCTTCCACTATGACTATCAGCACAAGTTGGGGGTCCCGCTCGAGTGGCTGAGTGGCGCCGAGGCGCGCCGCCGCGAGCCCCATCTTCACCCGGCGCTGACGGCTGCCCTGCTGAGCCCGCACGACCACCAGGTCGACAATCGCGCCCTGGTCGCGGCGCTGCGCCGCGCCTTCCTGGCCGCGGGCGGGCGGCTCCACGAGCACAGTCCAGTGGGCGCTGTGGACATCGCCGGCGAGCGCGTGACCGCCATCCGCGTCGGCGAGCAGCGCCATGCCGCCGACCGGGTGGTGCTCGCGGCAGGCGCGTGGTCGGCGGAGGTGGCGGGCATTCCGCCCGGCGCGCGGCCGCCGGTCCGGCCGGTGAAGGGGCAGATGCTGGCGCTGCGCATGACGGCGGACGCGCCCTTGCTGCGGCACGTGCTGTGGACGCCCACGGTCTATCTCGTGCCGCGCCGCGACGGCCGCCTGATCATCGGCGGCACCGTCGAGGAGCGCGGCTTCGACGCATCGCTCACGGCGGGCGGCGTGTTCTCACTGCTCGAAGGCGCGTGGCGCGCCATGCCAGGGATAGAGGAATTGCCGATCGACGAGATGTGGGTCGGGTTCCGCCCGGGCTCGCGCGACGACGCGCCCGTGCTGGGTCCGAGCGGCGTCGAGGACCTGATCCTGGCGACCGGGCATCATCGCAACGGCATCCTCCTGACGCCGGTGACGGCGGACGCGGTGAGCCGGTTCATCCTCAGCGGCGAAGTCGACGAGGCGATCCGGCCGTTTGCCATCGACCGCTTTGCCGCGCCGGCAAGGGAGGAGGCATGAGCGCAAGCATCCGGGTCAACGGCCGCGAGGAGGCGCTGAGCGCGTTCAATGTCGCCGAGCTGCTGCGCGCGCGGGGCATCGACGGGAGCCGCGGCGTCGCCGTCGCGGTGAATGGGGTCGTGGCGCCCTCCCGCACCTGGCCCTCGCTGGTGCTCGCCGCCGGCGACCAGGTCGAGATCGTCCGCCCGTTCGGCGGCGGGTGAAGGGCCATGACGCACATCGCTGCCGCCGACGCTGCCGACGCGCTGGTCATCGCCGGCCGTCGCTTTGCCTCGCGCCTGCTGCTCGGCACCGGCGGCTATCCCAACCAACAGGTCATGCTCGACTCGCTCGCCGCGGCGGAGCCGGCGATGGCGACGGTGTCCATCCGCCGCATCAGCCTCGAGGGCTACGCCGAGAGCGTGGTCGATCTCGTCGGTGGGCGCTATGCGCTGCTGCCCAATACCGCCGGCTGCGCCACGGTGCGCGATGCGGTGATGACGGCGCAGCTGGCGCGCGAGGCGTTGCAGACCAACTGGGTCAAGCTGGAGCTCATCGGCGACCGCGAGACGCTCTATCCCGATGTCGAGCAGCTGCTGCGCGCCACCGAGGAGTTGGTCAAGGACGGGTTCATCGTACTGCCTTACTGCAACGACGACCCGGTGAGCTGTCGCAAGCTCGCCGATGCCGGCGCGGCGGCGGTCATGCCGCTGGGCTCGCCGATCGGCAGCGGGCTCGGCATCATCAACACCTATGCCATCGAGCGCATCTGCGCGACGAGTTCGGTGCCGGTGATCCTCGACGCCGGCATCGGCACCGCCTCGGACGCGGCACAGGCGATGGAGCTGGGCTGCGACGGCGTGCTGCTCAATACCGCCGTCGCCAAGGCGCATGATCCGCAGCGGATGGCGGCGGCGATGCGCGCGGCGGTGATCGCCGGGCGCGACGCGCGGCTTGCCGGCCGCATCCCCGAGCGGACCCAGGCCGAGCCGTCGAGCCCGCAGCTCGGGCTGATCGGCGGGTGAGGCTTCCCGATCCGCCGCTGCTCGTCATCACCGACCGGCACCAGGCGCGCCGGCCGATCGAGGCGGTGGCCGAAGCCGTTTTCGCCGGCGGCTGCCGCTGGCTCAGCCTGCGCGAGAAGGATCTCGATGCGGAGAGCCGACAAGCGCTGCTGAGTCGACTGGTGGCGTTGGGGCGGCGCTTCGGCGCGACGGTGATGGTGCATGAGGACATCGAGGCCGCCATCGCCGTCGCGGCGGATGGTGTTCATCTGCCGAGCGGTGCATCGCCGGTCGCGGCGCGCCGTCGCCTCGGCGCTCGTGCGCTGATTGGCTGTTCAGCCCACGACGCGACGGAGCTGGCGGCTGCTGCGGGCGCCGACTATGCGACACTGAGCCCGATTTTCCCGAGCCCGAGCAAGCCGGGCTACGGCCCACCAGTCGGTATCGCGCGCCTCGCATCGGCGGTGGCCGCGGTACACCTGCCGGTGATCGCTTTGGGGGGCATCGACGCCACCAACATCGCTCCTTGCGTCGGCGCCGGCGCGGCCGGCGTCGCGGTCATGGGCGGAGTGATGGCGGCGGCAGACGCGACCGCGGTCATGGCAGGGTTGATCAAGACGCTGGCCGATGCGCTTGCCGCCCGTGGCACCCACGGCCATAGTGGCCTGTTCTGAACCGTGACCGCGCAGCCGATGGAGCCGAGGTGTGATCCAACTCTATTATTGGCCGACCCCCAACGGACATAAGGTCACCCTGTTCCTCGAGGAGGCCGGGCTGCCGTACCAGCTTCACGGCGTCAACATCGGCAAGGGCGAGCAGTTCAAGCCCGATTTCCTCAAGATATCGCCGAACAATCGCATGCCCGCCATGATCGACGATGAACCGCCGGGCGGTGGCGCGCCGCTCAGCGTCTTCGAATCGGGCGCCATCCTGGTCTACCTCGGCGAGAAGACTGGCAAGTTCCTGCCGAAAGATCTGCGCGGCCGCTTCGAGGTGCTGCAATGGCTGTTCTGGCAGATGGGCGGGCTCGGGCCGATGGCCGGGCAGAACCACCACTTTTCGCAATACGCGCCGGAGAAGCTGCCCTACGCCATCGAGCGCTACGTCAAGGAGACGAGCCGGCTATACGCGGTGCTCGATAAGCGGCTCGCCGATCGCGAGTTCATCGCCGGCGCCTACTCGATCGCGGACATGGCGAGCTACCCCTGGGTTGTTCCCTATGAGCGCCAGGGTCAGAAGCTCGAGGATTTCTCCAATCTGAAGCGGTGGTTCGAGACCATCAAGGCGCGGCCGGCGACCGAGCGCGCCTATGCCCGCGCCAAGGAGTTCCAGACCGTTCCGGTGACCAGCGACGAAGCGCGCAAGGTGCTGTTCGGCCAATCCGCCAGTACGGTGCGGGGTCGCTAGCGCTACTTAAATTTCTCGATCACTTGGATGATGGCCGGGCCGATCAGCACGACGAACAGCACCGGCAGGATGAACAGGATCATCGGCACGGTGAGAATCGCCGGCAGCTTGGCGGCTTTTTCCTCCGCCTTCAGCATGCGCTCTTCGCGGAACTCGGCCGACAGCACGCGCAGCGAGTGGGCGAGCGGCGTGCCGTAGCGCTCGGTTTGCACCAGGGTGTTGACGACGCCGCGGATGGCCGGCAGTTCAGTGCGCTTCGCCAAATTCTGCAGCGCTTGGCGGCGGTTCGGCAGGAAGCCGAGTTCGACGGAGGTAAGGCCGATCTCGTCGGCCAGGTGGGGCGAGGAGAAGCCGAGCTCGCGCGCGACACGGCTGAAGGCGGCATCGAGGCTGAGGCCCGACTCCGTGCAGATCACCAGCAGGTCGAGCCCGTCGGGGAGCTGCTTGCGCAGGTTGTTCTGCCGGCGCTTGATGGCGCGCCCCAGACCGAACACCGGCGCGAAGCCGCAGACCAGCACGGCGACGACCATGCTCAGCAGCTTCTGCATGCCGGTGGCGTCGGGCGCCAGGATCCAGACCAGGGCGAACGAGGCGACGGCGCCGATGAAGGGCGTGGCCAGCCTTATGCCCAGATAGATCGCCAGGGCGTCGCGCGAGCGCCAGCCGGCCTGGGCCAGCTGGTCGCTCGTCTTGCGTGCTTCCTCGCCGCGCAGCAGCTTGAGGCGATCGAGCAACTGCTTCAAGGACGTGATTTGTGCGGCGCGCCGGGTTTCGGCGGCCGTGGTGCCGAGCACCTCGCCACGCAGCTGGTCGCGGCGCTTCTTGTGGCTGCGCAGCCGCGCTGCCATCGGATCACTTGGCATCAGCGCCTGGACAAAAGCCAGCAGAGTGATGAAGACGCCGATACCGAGGATCACGGCGATGGACGTCTCGTTCAGCATGCCGCTCATATCTCGAACTTCACCATCTTGGCCATGACAGCGATACCGGTGCTCATCATGGCGCTGCCGAATTCGAGATAGTGGTGGCCGCGCTCCGTCGTGAAGAGCAGTGCGATGTAGTCGTGGTTCACCACCGACAGCAGTGCGAGCATGATGAAAGGCAGCGCGCCAATGATCATCGCGCTCGCCCGCGCCTCGGACGACATGGCCTTGATCTTGAGCTTCATCTGGCGCCGTTTGCGCAGAATGTTGTCGAGGTTCTCCAAGGTCTCCGCGAGATTTCCGCCGGTCTCGCGCTGGATCGACAAGGTGACGGTCAAGAACTTGAGCTCAGGCACGCCGACGCGAACGGCGGCATCGAGCAGCGCCTGCTCGGGCGGATGCCCGACGCGGATCTGGTCGGTGACCTGGCGAAATTCGGGCCCGACGGGGTCGCCGATCTCCTGCGCGACGATCTGGAAGGTCTCGGTGATGGGCAGGCCCGATTTGAGGCCGCGTACCATGAGACCGATCGCCTCGGGAAACAGCATCATAAACCGCTTGGCGCGCCGGCCGCCCAGCCACGCTACTGCCAGAAAGGGCAGCCACATCCCGGCCAGCACGCCCACCGGCAAGGCAATGAAGAACGAGAAGTCCAGGATCAGCATCGCTACAAAGGCGATGACCGCGACGACGCCGCAGATGATGCCGAAGGTGCCGAGGCTTATGGTGCGGCCGGTCCGGTAGAGCCGCTGGCGCAGCATGTCCGGCTTCGGCACGAAGCGGCGCACCATCTGATCGAGCTTCTTGCGGTCGCCGCCTTCCTTGCGCAGCTGCAGCTCTTCGCCGGCGGGCACCCCCTGACCGCGCGTGCGCAACCGGTCGACGCGCTTGGCCTGCGTCTTCTTGCTGTCGTCCGCAAAGGCGAAGAACAGGCACAGCAGGACGACGCCGATGCCGCCGCCGAGCATCAGCAGGAAAGGATCGCTCATCCGATCGCCTCGAGCAGCGCCTTGTCGAGGCCATAATACTCGGCGCGCGGGGTGAAATGGGGCCGCAGCCCGCTCGACACGAATTTGCCCTTGAGCTTGCCGTCCGCCCCCTCGCCCTCGAACTGGTAGGTGAAGAGATCCTGCGTGGTGATGATCTCACCTTCCATGCCGACCACTTCCGTGACGGCGACGATGCGGCGACCGCCGTCGCGCATACGGCTAACCTGGACGATCATATGGACGGCAGCGGCAATCTGCTGACGCACCGCTTTGGCGGGCAGGTTCACGCCGGACATGCCGACCATGTTCTCGAGGCGGGTCAACGCCTCGCGCGGGCGGTTGGCGTGGATCGTGCAGAGCGAGCCGTCGTGGCCGGTGTTCATCGCCTGCAGCACATCCATCGCTTCGGCGCCGCGGATCTCGCCAAGGATGATGCGGTCAGGGCGCATACGCAGCGTGTTCTTGACGAGATCGCGCATGGTGATCTCGCCCTTGCCTTCGAGGTTTGGGGGGCGCGTCTCCAGGCGCACCACGTGCGGCTGCTGCAGCTGCAACTCCGCCGCATCCTCGATGGTACAGATGCGTTCGCCCTCGTCGATCATCTGCGACAGGGCGTTGAGCGTCGTCGTCTTACCCGAGCCGGTGCCGCCGGAAATCACGATGTTGAGCCGCGCACGCGAGGCGATCTTCAGCACCACCGCCATCTCCGGCGAGATCGAGCCTGTCTTGGACATCGAATCGAGCGTAATCGTCTTCTTGGAGAATTTGCGGATCGAGATCGAGGCGCCGTCGATGGCGAGCGGCGGCGCGATGATATTGACGCGGCTGCCGTCGGCGAGGCGCGCATCGACGAGCGGCGTGGACTCGTCGATGCGCCGGCCGATGGCGGTGACGATGCGGGTGGCGATCGCCATCACATGGCCGTTGTCCCGGAACGTGACGCCGGTCAGCTCGAGCTTGCCCTTGCGCTCGATATAGACTTGCTTCGGCCCGTTGACGAGGATGTCGCTGATCGTATCATCGGCGAGCAGCGGCTCGATCGGCCCCAGGCCGAGCATGTCGTCGAGCAGCACCGTGACGAGGTCGCGCTGTTCGAGCTGATTGAGCTGTATCTTCTGCTCGATGAGGATCTCGCCTACCACCGACTGGAGCTGGCGCGCCAGCTCCGGGCGCTGCAGCTTGGAGGCGACTTCGGGATCGATGCGCTCCATCACCAGGGGGTAGATCTTCGGGATGGCCAGCTCGATGCTGGCGCGGCTGGCGCTGACTTGGCCGGTGCGCGGCGCGGCCTGGGCGGGAGCGGGAGCGGGAGCCGCCTGCTGCGGCGACTCGCGCTGCGCCCGCTCGACGATCGAATTGAGCACCGCGGTGATGAGGTCGCGCTGTGTGAGCGCCGATAGCGTCACCTTCTTTTCTTCAAGCGTCGCGCGGACGATCTCGTCGACCATGCGCGCAAGCTCGCCGCGTGACTTGGAGCGCGCCGTCGCGGTGTCGATGGCGGCGGCGATTGCCGGCTCGACGAGGAGCTTCGCCTCTTCGAGGTTCATGTCGTTGCGCTTGGGACCGATGGTAGCCACCGGTGCCGGCGCGCGCGGCTCAGGCGCCGTGGGTGCCGCCGGGGCCGCGCCACCGGCGCGCCGGGCGTTGAGCGCCTGCAACCGGGCTTGGAGCGAGTCTTCTTTTCCGCCTTTTCCGAACATTATCGTTGGCCTCGCTTAGGATCGTTTGAAACGGCTGAGAAGCCCGCCGCGCGACTTCGCTTCTTCCTCGCGGCCGGCAAGGCGCGCGGCGAAGCGGCGCAGCTCCACTGTTGCGCTGCTTTTGGCGGCCGCCGCGGCCAGCGCCTTGCCGCTTTGCGCGGCGGCGACAGCGGCCTTCGCATCGAAGGGGATGACGAGATCGAGCGCGCTGCCGACGCCGCGTTCGAACTCCGGCCGGCCGATCTCGCCGCGGTGGCTCGACCCCACTTGGTTGGCGACGATCAGGGCCTTCGATCGGCTCTCCAAAGACTTGGTCAGCTCGACGAGGCGATGGGTGTCGCGCAGCGCTGAGAGCGAGAGGTCGGTGACGATGATGGTGGTGTCGGCGGCGGCGATGACCTCGCGCGCCATGCCGTCGAGGCTGCGCGGCAGGTCGACGATCAGGCAATCGTAGTCTTCGGAAAGTGCCGTGAGCATCGGTGCTACCGCGCCGGCCTCGAAACGCAGGAGATCCTCGAGCGGTTGCTCGGTGGCGAGGATCGGCAGCTTCTCGGCGTCGCTCACCATCGCGGCGGCCAGCAGCATGGAATCGGTGCGCTCGGGGTTCTCGAGCGCCTCGCGCAGGCCGCGTCCCGGCTCGAGGTCGAGGCTCAAGGCGAGGTTGCCGAAATGGAGATCGAGATCGATGAGGGTCGTGCGTACCTTGAACTCGTGCGCCAGCAGCCAGGCCGTCGATATCGCGACGGTGGTCGTGCCAACGCCGCCGCGGGCGCCGATGAAGGCAAAGAGCTGAGTCGAGCGCGCCGTCCCGGGTGCGCTGTATACGCGCAGCGAGGCGGTGAGCGCCTGCGAGAGCACGTCGCTCGACACCGGCTTGACGAGGTAGTCGGCGACGCCGAACGCGGTAAGCTGGCGGTAGAGGCTCACGTCGTTGACCGCGCCGATGGCGAGAAGGGTCGTCGATGGGCCGACGAACTCGGCCAGCTCGGCCAATTCCGCCACTGGGTCGGAGGCCTCCGTGACGTCGACCAGCATCAGCGTCGGCGGCGCGTTGGTGTCAATGGAGCGGCGCGCCGTCTCGATGCCGCCAGCCCGCACCTTCGCGTCGGACCAGCCCAGATTCGCCACGGCGCGGCTCACCGTCTCGCGCGTTACGTCGTCGGCGACGCAGGCGATGAAGCTGACGGCTCCGCCGGTAGCGGGCATGGCTTT
>Ga0073928_10001010_pt1 | contig 57127 bp, 50 predicted proteins | sample PaiPotPPA55metaG_FD_76969 | JGI IMG/M metagenome (GOLD analysis project Ga0073928, IMG submission 76969) | Iron sulfur acid spring bacterial and archeal communities from Banff, Canada, to study Microbial Dark Matter (Phase II) - Paint Pots PPA... ... | reverse complement strand
TTGCGCGGTGGTGCTCCAGAGCGTGACCTGGCTATTGCCGGCGTAGGCCACGTCAATGGGAGCTTTCTGGTGATGGAACCGCAAGTAGGCGGCCACCGCGATGATCACGAACAGGGCGAACCCTACCATCACCTTGCGCATCAGAGTGCGCTGTCCATGATGCGGCGGTTGCGACGAGCGACCTGCATGATCGAAACGTCTCCCGAAGTAAACGAAGATTCTACACTAACGCACTCGTTGCGTTCCGCTGCGTGCGGGGAAACTTTCCGGCGTTTCGCTTCATCAGAGCGGGCTGCTGCGCGGAGTTCTGCTACAATCCGGTGCGCTTAAATCAGATTCGCGATGAACTCGCGTGAGGAAGAGGGATGCAGAGTCTGGAAAAACTGAAGCCGCTTGCTTTGCTGCTGTTGCGTGTTGCCCTGGGAGTGATCTTCATTTTTCACGGCTATCCGAAGCTGACGCACTCGCAGCAATGGGTGGAGAATTTCGGCCACATGGGCTTTCCGGGATATTTTGCTTACATCGCGGCGGTGCTGGAAGTTTTCGGCGGAGCGACACTGATCGCAGGACTCTTCACGCGAATCGTGGGACTGCTGCTGGCAATCGAGATGAGCGTGGCGCTGGTAAAGGTGCACGGCCTCCTGTCGAATCCGGCCAACGTTCACAACTACGAATTCCCGCTGGTTCTATGCGCCGCTTCGTTCGCGCTCGCGACGGTGGGCGCCGGCCTGATTTCCATCGACCAGGCGCTGTTTGAGCGGCGGCCATCATCGTGGGGCCGCAAGTCGAAGGCTTAACCGCCGCGCTAAGCGGGCTGCGTCGAGTTCGGTGCCGAGGCGGGCGCCGCCTGCTGCATCACCACAGGAACCGGCAACGGCGCCTGGGGCATCACCATCCAGCCGATCAGATACGCGAGTCCGCCGGGAATGAAGCCCGTGAAAAAGAAAACCAGCAACCACACCAGCCTCACGACCGTGGAATCGATACCGAGGTATTCGGCGAGGCCGCCACACACGCCCGCGATCTTGCAATCCACCGAGGACCGCATCAACCGCTTCTGCCCGGGCGAGCAAGCCGGGCCAGCAACCTGCTGCCGCGTGCCGCAGTAGTAGCAAAAATTCGAATTATCGGTGATGTCTCTCCGGCAATTCGTGCACGTCATGTTGTAACCCTCCAGCGCAGGCTGTACTGACCTTTCCCCCGCGCGTTCCCTGCCATTAGTTACGATTCAACCCCTAAAAAGGTTTCCGACAACCCGCAATCTCAGTAAGAGGCGAGGTCGCGGACGGCGCGGACGATGTCTTCCGTCTGCGGCAGAATCGCGTCCTCGAGTTTTGGATGATAGGCGACGAACGTGTCGGTGGCGGCGACGCGGCGGACGGGCGCGTCGAGATCGCCGAACAGCTGGTCGGCAATGCGCGCGGCGATTTCGGCGCCGTAGCCCCAGGAAAGCGTGTCTTCGTAGGCGACGAGAACACGATTGGTCTTGCGCACGCTGGCGGCAATCGCGTCCCAGTCGTACGGGCTCAGCGTTCGCAAATCGAGAATCTCGACGGAAACGCCATCACGCGCCAGCGACGCAGCGGCAACTTCGGCGCGATGAACAACGGCGCCGTACGTGACGACCGTGACGTCGGTGCCTTCGCGAACCACGCGGGCCTTGCCGAACGGAATCGTGAAATCCGCGCCGGGATACGCCGAGCGATTGTACGGCTGGCGATAGAGATGCTTGTGCTCGAGGAAAAGCACGGGGTCGTCGGAGCGAATCGCCGTGCGAAGAAGACCGGAGACGTCGAGCGCCGTCGACGGCATCACCACGCGAAGCCCGGGTATGTGAGTGAAAATCACCTCGCCGCACTGACTGTGATAAATCGCTCCGCCTGTGAGGTAGCCGCCGATTGGGACACGCACAACCATGGGCGCCTTGAATCTGCCTCCGGAACGCCAGCGCAGCGTTGCGAGTTCGTTGCGGAGCTGCATCATGGCCGGCCAAATGTAGTCGAAGAACTGAATTTCGGGGACGGGCTTGAGCCCGCGAACAGCCATTCCGATCGAACGGCCGATGATGGCGGCTTCGGCGAGCGGCGAATTGAAAACGCGCGACAGGCCGTAGCGCCGCTGCAAACCGGAGGTCGCTTTGAAGACGCCTCCCTTCCCTTTCACGCTGGCGAGGTTTTCTTCGCGGCTGCAATCGGCGACGTCTTCACCGAACACGACGATGCGTTCGTCGCGCGCCATTTCGTCCAGCAGGGTGGCGGAGATCATTTCGACCATCGTCTTGGGATGGCCTTCCACTTTGGGTGTCGTCTGGAATTGATTTCCGGTGGGATCGACGTCAGGCGAGCAAACGAAGGAATAAATCGAATCCGGAGAGGGCGCTTCAGCCGCCAGGGCGCGATCGGTGGCTTCGATAATCTCGCGGTCCACTTCCGCTTCGAGCGCTTCGAGTTCGCCTTCTTCCAGGATGCCTTCGCGTACGAGAAACAAACCGAATTTCGGAACCGGATCGCGCTGGGCTTCCACTTCCCGCTCCTGAGGGGTCTTGTAGAGTTTTTCGTCGTCCGAGAGCGAGTGGGAATAGGGGCGCGTGACGTGCGCGTGAACGAGGGCAGGCCCGGTGCGGGCGCGGCAATGGCCGACCGCGCGTTTCAGCGCGGCGTAACTTTCGAGCGGATCGGTGCCGTCGCATTCTTCGACATGCAGGTTCGGAAAATTGGCGACGAGCTTCGAAATGCTGCCGCCGGCGGTTTGCGCTTCGACGGGAACGGAAATCGCGTAGCCATTGTCTTCGACGAGAAAGAGGACGGGCGCGCGGCGCAGCGAAGCGGCATTAATCGCTTCGTAGAACTCGCCCTCGCTGGTGGAACCTTCTCCTCCGGAGACGTAGGCCACTTCGTCGCGCTGGAAGCTGACCGCATCACCGAGCGGAGCGCGGCGCGCCTGTTCGAGAGCCTTCGGAAATTTTTCGTAGTAGAGCGAAGCTTCCGCGGCGCCAACAGCGTGCAGCCATCGCGTCCCCGTAGGCGACGATCCGGTGACGATGTTCCATTTCTGGCTTCCCCAGTGTGACGGCATTTGGCGGCCACTGGAAGAGGGGTCGTCTTTCGCGCCGACGGCCTGGAGCAGCATCTCGTAAGACGTGACGCCGAGCATGAGAGACAGCGCGCGGTCGCGGTAATAGGGGAAAAACCAATCGTGGCGGGGCTTCAGCAGAAGGCCCGCGGCGACGAGGACGCCTTCATGACCGGCGCCGCTCATCTGAAAGAAAATCTTGTTTTGCCGCTTGAGCTGGATTTCGCGGTCGTCGAGGCGGCGCGAGAGGAACATGGTGCGGTAGAGGCGAATCAGCGTTTCGCGGTTGAGGCCCTGGTATTTTGTCGAGTCGAATGCTGCGGCGGTTCTGACTTTGGTTTGGGACGCCACGCAGTTTGCCTCCGCTCGAGGGGTGGGGCGGCTGGAATGATTACATCCCATTATAAGCAAGGTCAAGGGCAGTGACCAGTGACGAGTGACCCGCCAGAGGGCGGCGCGGCAAGCGAGTGGAGAACCAAAGAGTCTCGGTGGTGCGGCGGGCGGGCGCCATTCAGGAGAATGGCGTTCCCAGGGGCGAAAGTGCGGCAAAGCGGAAGTGTTGTTTTTGTTGCGGTTAGAAAATGTCTTCTCCTTTGGTGTGAGAGGGTTGCAGCGATTTTTGAATGTGGGGTTGTTGCGATTAGATTTTTCTTCGCCTTTTGCTTGTTCTTCGCTTTCGAAGGAAACGCCGAATTCGGATTGGCCACAGAGGCACAGAGCCCACAGAGATGAAGAAAGCACCCCCCAGTTTTTGACTATTAGAATGGGTCGCGGGTGAGTGTTTTCAGTCATTTGCGTCGATTTCTAATCGCGTTCCGGTTATTAGAATCCTCTCTTTGAAATCTCGTAGATTCGACTCTGACCCCTTGTGCTGTTCATTTCGCAGCTCATAAAAACAGGCCATGGTAGCACAGAATTCGTCTAATTGGTAGTAACAAAGATACGGTAGTAGTTCTATAACGTATGGAACCAGAAGTTTCGGCCGGCAAACCGTTAACCACAGACGAACACTGATGAACACAGATTTGAGGAGGTCACCCAGAGCGAGGGGAAGCTTTGCATATCGTCCCGAGGTGTCGGGAGTCGGGCACCGGAAAAACCGGAAGCGAAGGCTCGCCCACCCGCCGGTTTCCACGTCTAACCCTGCGGGAGCGGCCACGGCACGCGTTGTATACTCCCTGAGAGTTGTGTACTCCCTTAAGAAAGGAACGACATCGGAAATGAAACGAATCCTATTGATTGCTCTTTTGTTGAGCGGCTCGATGCAGGCCGGCGCCCAGGTGAAGAAGGAAGACTTGGCCACTAAGAACACCGCCAGCCCGGGCGCCGAAACCAGCGTCACCGTGAACGGCAAGAACATTTGGATCTACTACCACGCTCCCTCCGTCAGGGGTCGCCACATTTTCGGCGGCGCGGACGCGCATCAGCCGGATGGCACCGTATGGCGTCTGGGCGCCGATTACGCCACTGTGCTGCACACCGACGCCGACCTCGACCTGAATGGCCTCGCCATTCCCAAGGGCGACTACACCCTGTACGCCGACCTCGACAACGGCCAGTGGAAGCTGATCGTCAACAAAACCCTGATGGCCGGAGGCCGCCACATCTGGGGCGTGGGAAAATCACCGGACGGCATTCGCGAGGGCGCCACCACCGACGATCCGGCCACCGAACTGGGCCGCGCTTCGCTCACCATGGGCAAGCCGTCACCTCTGGTGGAAACCCTCAAGATCACGCTGTCGGACGCCGGCGCAAAGGGAAAACTGCTGATCGAATGGGAGAATGTGACGGCGTCGGCGCCGTTCACCGTGAAGTAGCGGTTCGGGAAACCGTGAACCGTGGGGCACCCCGGTCGGATGGAGTTGTTGGTTTCGGTTCATTGGGTGAGCTGGAGCTTGCGATGAGAGTGTTTGCGAACAACAAATTGAAGAAGGAAGGCCTGGGGCGCCCGGCGAGAGGGTGCTCCACCCGTCCGGCCGTTCGTGGCGCTGGCGTCTCGCCGGCTCTTTCGTTCTGGGGTAGGATTGCGCGGTCCGGGGTGCGCCTATGAGACCGCAGGACTCCGCAGAGAAGGCAGGCAGAAGCCAAAACGGCGGCGAGGTCAAATTCGAGCATGAAATTAGTGCGATCATCGACAAACACGAGAAAAAACTTCTCTCCTCGATCCATAAACCTCGACGCGAAGTCTTTTCGTCCGACGAAGTGTACGAATAGCACAACAGGGAATACGCGAGTGAGTACGAAAAGTGCGAGCGCGAAATCCATCTGACGCGATTCTATCTGCTCGAGAGCCGTCCGATTGGCCAAGACGATAGCGAAGAATTGAAAGAAATGGTCGCCAACAAACTTGCTGTTAGTTCGATGAACAAAGTTCATTCCTCGGATTGGTGGTGGACTCCCGCGGACACTTCGTCCCGAGGCATTTTAAAGGAAGTCCAACAAGCACTCGAGAAGGAAACAGCGAGCAAAGTTGGGATTTCGGGTCGCATATTCCACTACGCGCGGTTGGTTCTGGTAGAACTCGTTTACCTGGGGATCGTAGTGGCGCTGTTTTCCGTTGCCAGATCGAGATTCGAGACAATCGTCCTCGCGGCCCTAGTAATGATCTACAACAGCGTCGCGTACACGGGCAGCGCTATTTACCGGGGTCTGTACTCCCTAATGTGGCGCGCCGAAAGGGCCTACGGAGAAGTTGGCCGCGCTCTAGGACTGAAAGTTCCAGTGTCTCCGGCCATAGAAGCTGAAAAGGCGCTACGTGAGTCGCGGGTTGCTTTCATCATTCACGTCGCATCAATTAGTATCGGTGGCCTGATTGCTCTGTGGCATCTCGTCGCGGCGATGCTTCCGTAGGCGCCCTCCTCTGTTAGGCGGACCTTACCATGCAGTTCGTTATCTAGTCGGCGGCGCCGATTTTGCTCTTGACGCTTTGATATTGTGGGCATAACGTGCAGCGATTGATACATTTCACGGTCGGAGCGCCCCGCGATTGTATCGAAAGCGAGGCCTTATGAATTTCAGGGCAAAGTCTGTTTTCTCGATTGGTCTGCTGGGCGTGCTGTGCCTCACGCTGTCAGGTCCATCACGGGCGGATACGACCTACACATACACAGGCAATCCCTACACCTTCTGCGTTGGTACCTACGCTCCCAGCGGCGTCAACAACGTGTGCCCTGAACCCTATGCCCTGTCCCTTACCTTTACGACGACGCTGTCGGGAACTCAATTGGACAATCTGGTTCTGAACACCTCGCAGGATGTAGCGAGTGGTCACTGCAGTGGATGCGTGGGTGTCGCGCCGATAGCTGGTGACCTGACGTCATATGTATCGACGTTTTCCTTCACGGATGGATCGGGTTTTTCGGTAACTCAAGCGGACACCGCGGATTACGGCTTGGACGTCACGACTGACGCCAACGGGAACATACAGGCGTGGTTTATTTACGCCCAGAGCTATCCGTCGAGCGGAACGGGTGGCTTCTATCAGGCTTTGACGGAATCAGGACTCGGATTGGGACCGTCGGCGGACAATTCTTTGTTGGAATCCTACGACGGTTCCGTAGCAGGCGCCGAGGTCAGCGGCAATTTTTATGAAAGCGGTGGCGGGTTCGCTGACTCTACTGATGCTCCGTACGAGGTCAGCGGCCCAGGACAATGGATGGTCACGACGCCAGAACCGTCGAGCCTCCTGCTGCTCGGCACCGGCGCACTGGCGTTGGTGGGACTGGGCTCGCGCCGGAGACATTTCAGGTAGTCCAAAACCGCGTGCGGCAACCTTTCAGCAGATGGCTAGCCTCAGTTGGGAAAGTTCCTAGGCGGTGAGCACCGCGGCAGATGGTACAGCCTTAGCCTCTGGTTTCTTGTGGGTGCAGCAGCCCTTTGGTGTTTGAAGGGTGCGCGTCGTAGCGCCTGTCACCCTCCGACTTGCGCTTTGTGACCAAGGACTGTGGCGCCACGGAGAACGGCGACAACTCCTCTGCAAACGGCGACGGCGGGCACGGCATCCTGAAATGACGAAGATTCAATCGTCCCTACGGGACTAGGTCTCGTTTGTGTCCTGGTTTCCCGGCACTTCGCTTTGCTGCGTGCCGGGCTAAGTACAATCGCCGCTCCGCGGCTTTGGACGCGTCCTACGGGGAAACTTCGAACGGCGGCGGGCACGGCATGTCGAAGTGACGAAGATTCAATCGTCCCTACGGGACTAGGTCTCGTTTGGGTTCCCGTTTTCCCGGCACTTCGCTTTACTGCGTGCCGGGCTAAGTCCCGGTTTCCCGGCACTTCGCTCCGCTGCGTGCCGGGCTAAGTACAATCGCCGCTCCGCGGCTTTGACGCGCCCTACGGGAAAAATTTGGAGGGCGACTTTGCACGCTCCTGCGCGTGTTAATTCGGCGGCTGCGTGGGCGCGAGGAGCCGGACACAGCCCACCACGGCGGGTTCCGCCAAGGAACCGGCGGACGCACAGACCGCGCTGCGACATCCTGTGCCCTCACGAACCGAACGCGGCAAAAAGCAGATCCCTTCCCGCAGGATCATCCGGGACGCAGACGGCGCGCGTCGGCTGAGAGGCGCCTCTGTCGGGATGACAGGCGGGCGGGTCCGGCCACGGCGGGCGGGCCTTAGACCAGCTCCTACGGCTGGATTTGCGAGTTGGGTTCCTTTTGCTGGGCGCACGATTGCCTGGATACGGGCGCGGGGTATAGCATGCAGTTTCAGTGACTGAGTCTTCGCCAACACCAGGCAGCACGATTTCCCATTACCGAGTCCTGAGCAAGATCGGGGGCGGGGGCATGGGTGTGGTTTACAAGGCTGAGGACACCAAACTTCGGCGTTTCGTTGCCCTGAAATTTCTTCCCGACGGATTCGCGCCCGACTCACAAGCACTGAGCCGCTTCGAGCGCGAGGCGCAGGCTGCTTCTGCCTTGAACCATCCCAATATTTGCACCATCTACGAAATCGGCGAACACAACGGCCAGCCCTTTATTGCGATGGAGTTTCTCGACGGGCAGACGTTGAGGCATCGCATTTCCGGCAAGCCGCTGCCGCTTGAGGAAGTGCTGGAGTGGGGGATTGAAATTGCGGACGCACTGGAGGCGGCGCACGCGAAAGGAATCGTTCACCGGGACATCAAGCCTGCCAACATCTTGATTAGTGAGCGCGGGCACGCCAAGATTTTGGATTTTGGACTAGCGAAACTCGGCCCTACGGGCGCGGGTCCGGGTGTTTCTGCGCTGCCAACTGCGGCTGCGGAGGAGCTATTAACAAGCCCCGGCGCCGCGGTAGGCACGGTTGCGTACATGTCGCCGGAACAGGTGCGAGGCACGCCGCTCGATGCGCGCACGGACCTCTTCTCGTTCGGCATCGTGTTGTATGAGATGGCCACGGGGTCTCTGCCATTTCGCGGAGACACATCCGGCGTTATTTTCGACGCCATTCTGAACCGGGAGCCGGTGGCACCCGTTCGACTGAATCCGAATCTGCCTGCCAAGCTGGAAGAAATTATCAATCGCGCCCTCGAGAAAGACCGCGACCTGCGCCACCAGCACGCGTCTGATCTGCGCGCGGAATTACTGAGGCTGAAACGCGACAGCAATTCGGGCCGCTCGCATGCGTTGCCTTCGGGACAGACGGAACGCGCGGAAATCGAGTCACAGTCGGGGGCTGCGGCCACAGCATTAGGACGCTCGAGAAGAAAACCCTACTACTATGTTGCGGCTTCGGTCATTGTGCTGGCGGCTCTGGTGGGAGCGTTTTTCCTCTTTCATTCATCGCGCAGCGGTCCTCCCCCCAGCAAAGATTGGGAGCAACTCACTTTTTTTACGGACTCGGTGGTGTACCCGACTCTTTCCCCGGATGGACGCATGCTAGCCTTCATCCGTGGCAGTAGTTCTTTTTTTGGGCCGGGGCAGATTTACGTGAAGTTTATGCCGGACGGCCAGCCCGTCCAGCTCACTCACGACTCCTCGGTAAAGTTAGGCCCGGCCTTCTCTCCGGATGGCTCGAACATTTCATACAGCACGATCGATCCCTTCGACGTCTGGGAAGTGCCGGTTCTCGGTGGTGACGCACACACCTTTCTGCCCAACGCGTCATCTTTGACGTGGATCGAAGGCGGCAAGCGCCTGCTATTTTCGGAGATTACAGAGGGGCTCCACTTGGTTCTTGTCACTACGGATCTGGGCCGCGGACAGAGCCGCGACGTTTACGTTCCCCCGGGCGAGCGCAGCATGGTCCATCATTCCTATCTTTCCCCCGACGGCCAATGGGTGCTTGCCGTGGAGATGGGAAATCGCGGCGACATTCTGCCGTGCCGTGTGGTTCCCTTCCACGGCAATGGTGAAGTGAAAGTCGTCGGCCCCCCGAGCGGCGTGTGCATTTCAGGAGCGTGGTCTCCGGATGGCAAATGGATATACCTCACGGTGGAGACCGGTGGTCAATTTCACATCTGGCGCCAGACGGGGGGTCAATTTCACATCTGGCGGCAGCCTTTTCCGGACGGAGCGCCAGAGCAGTTGACTTCGGGTCCAACGTCACAGGAGGGCATCGCGATGGCGCCTGACGGCAAATCGCTGATTACCGCCGTCGGATCGCAGGACAGCACGGTTTGGTTCCACGACAAGGACGGCGATCACCAGGTTTCCTCGGAAGGGTATGCTCTGAGGCCTTCTTTTTCCTGGGATGGAAAGAGCCTCTATTTCTTGATGACCAGCGGCCAAACGCCCGGTTACGAACTCCAGATCAAGGATTTGACCACCGGGAAAACGGAGAGTGTTCTGCCGGGTTACTTCATAGACGATTATTCGGTTTCCCGGGATGGAAAGGAAGTCGCGTTGGCCCTGAGCGACAAGGACGGGCACTCCAGCCTTTGGGTTGCGCCAGCGAATCGCCGCTCGTCCCCGAAGCGCATCTCGCCCCCAACGGCGATCGACGACTCCCCTTTTTTCCTGCCGGATGGCGATCTCGTTTTTCGCGCCATCGAAGGCGACTCGAATTTTCTCTATCGCATGAAAGCGGACGGAACAGATCGCCACAAGATATCGCCGCAGCGTGTTCTCGACGCCCATTCGATATCGCCGGATGGCCGTTGGTTCGTTGCCGGCTCGCCGAGGGCCGACCAGGAGCACACCGCCCAGCTCACTGCATTTGCCGTGGATGGCAGCACGTCTGCTCCGCTGTGCGGGACTTATTGCTCGCTAACCTGGGATACTTCCGGAAAATTTGTCTACATCTCCCCGCGCGAGGGAGGAAGCTACTCACTACCCGTGCTGCATGACACGGGACTGCCGAAGTTGCCGCCAACCGGAATCACGGGAGTGGAAGACTTGAGGAATGCGACGACGGCTCCCGTGATTCCCGAAGTCGTGGAGTCCGCGATGAGCCCATCCATTTACGCCTATACGCGCCAGAGCACGCGCCGCAACCTCTATCGCATCGCGTTGCCATAACTTACGCATTCGAGTGGTCGGTGATGGGTCAGGGTGTGGCAGCGGCGGGCGGGTCCCGCCACGGCGGGCAAGACCCGACCCGCCCCTACGGCCGGACTTGCGGGTTGGGTTGCTTCGGGATCATGAGGCGGGCGACTGCGGCGCTTGCCAGCGAGAGGGCTGCGCAAATCAACATGACGATGCGGAATCCGAATACGAAGGCGTCGCCGATTGATTCGTGAATCGCGGCTTTCGTGGCGGGATCGAGGTCAGGAGGCACCGGCAGGCCAGCGAGTTTGATCTCCTGTGCACGAAGTTCCTGCAGGACGCCCGGCGGAACTAGCTGAGCTAAGTCGCGGTTCAGGCGAAAGCCAAAGGCGTTCACCATCACGATCCCCAGGACTGCAATGGCGAGCACGCCCGCTACGCGTGCCACGGCATTGTTGATTCCCGAGGCCGCGCCGACGCGGTCCTGACTTACGGAATTCATAACGACGGTGGTGAGAGGAGCCACCGTGACGGCCATCCCGAACCCGAGGACAATGACCGCCGGGAAGAAGGTCTTCCAATAGCTGCCGCCAACAGAGGGCACCGCGAACAGAGCGAAACCCAAGGCAGCAATGAGAGGACCCACGATCAGTGGAACTCTGGGGCCATAGCGCGCGACAAGTCCGCCAGACCAGCGCGAAAGAAGAAACACAATCAGAATGAAGGGAAGGATGGCGGCACCGGTTGCCGTGGCGGAGTATCCCTGGACCTGAATCAAGATCAGCGGAAACAAGAAAAAGAAAACGCCGACGGCAGCGTATAGGAACAGCGTAATCAGGTTCGCGCCGGTGAAGCTGCGGGAGTCGAACAGCTTGAGGGGAAGCATCGGGGAGGCGACGCGAGCCTCGAAAAACACGAGCGCACTAAGACAGACGCAGCCGACGATCACGCTCGCGAGAACCAGTGGACTTCGCCAACCCAGGTTGGCCGATTCGATGAAGCCGGCAACCAAACCGCCCAGTCCGACGGTGGCAAGGAACGCTCCGGGCCAGTCAACGCGCCCCGCGGTGTCGCTGCGGCTCTCCGGAATCCGCCAAACCGAAATGACAATCACAGCCGCCGCAAGAGGAAGATTGATGAAGAACGCCCATCGCCAGGAAGCGTGCTGCACCAGCCAGCCGCCCAGAACCGGCCCAACGGCGGTGGTGATCGCCGTAAAACCCGACCATGTGCCAATCGCGCGGCCGCGACTCTTCTCGTCGAAAGACGCGCTGATAATCGCAAGGCTGCCGGGTACGAGAAGCGCGGCGCCCACGCCTTGAATGCTCCGCGCGATGATGAGCTGATGAATGTTCGAAGCAGCGCCGCACGCCGCGGAGGCTACGGCAAAAATCGATACGCCCACGAGGAAGATCCGGCGGCGCCCAAACAGATCGCCGAGCGAACCTCCGACGAGAATCAACGCTGCCAGGAACAGGCCGTAAGACTCCACCACCCATTGCACGTCGACGACCGTGGCGTGAAAGTTGGCTTGGATCGCGGGCAGGGCCACGTTCACCACGGTGCTGTCGATGAAGGCCAAGCTCGAGCCGAGAATGGTCGCGGCGAGGATCCATGGTCTCGCGTCGAGGCGGCACGGAATTGCGGCACGCGCTGACCGAATTACGCCTTGGTCGCTAGGTGGCCTCATGAAGGGTATGGATGCCGGTTAAGGTGTGATGGGTTCCAAGGTGACGGGAGGGATGCGGCAAAAGAGTGGTATGGCGCGGGTGAAGATTCAATCGTCCCTACGGGACTAGGTCTTCTTTGCAGTTCGCTTTCCCGGCATTCCGCTGGCGCTTCATGCCGGGCCAGGTACAATCGCCGCTCCGCGGCTTTGGACCTGCCCCCTGCGGGAAACTTGAGCGGATTCCTGCTCTTGTACATTCGATGGCGGATCGTCGTGAGGAGGCGTGAATTGCGGAGTGCGAGCGGCGGCTTTGGTGGTCTATAATCCGCGCCTCGATGTCGCTCGCCTCTGGAACGAAACTTGGCCCGTATGAAATTCAATCGCTGCTGGGCGCAGGCGGCATGGGCGAGGTGTATCGCGCGCGCGATACGCGGCTTGAGCGCACGGTAGCGATCAAAATCCTGCCGTCGAACTTTTCCGCCGATGGCGAGCGTTTGCGGCGTTTCGAGCAGGAAGCGCGGGCCGCCGCCGCGTTGAATCATCCCAACATTCTCGCGATCTTTGATATTGGGAAGTTCGGAGATATAGGCGCGGAAAACGGCTCGCCGTACATCGTTTCCGAGCTGCTCGAAGGCGAGACGCTGCGCGCGCGCATGAGCGACGGAGCTATGCCGTTGCGCAAAGCCATCGACTACGGCTCACAGGTGGCGCGCGGCCTTGCGGCTGCACACGACAAAGGCATCGTTCATCGCGACCTGAAACCCGAAAACGTGTTCGTCACCAAGGACGGCCACGTGAAGATCCTCGATTTTGGGCTGGCGAAGCTGACGGCCAGCGTCCACGCGCCGGAACTCACGAATGCTCCGACAATGGCGACTGGAGCCATGGAACAGCACACGACGCCGGGGGTGGTGCTGGGTACGCTGGGCTACATGTCTCCCGAACAGGTGCGCGGCCTGCCTTCCGATCAGCGCTCGGACATTTTTTCACTGGGCGCGATTTTGTTCGAGGCGCTTTCGGGCAAGCGCGCGTTCAAGGGGGATACGTCGGCCGACACGATGAGCGCGATCCTCAAAGAGGAGCCGCAGGAGTTATCGGAGCTGAATCGCGCGGTGCCGCCCGCGATTGACAGGATCGTGCGCCACTGCCTGGAGAAAAATCCGGCGGACCGTTTCGACTCGGCGCGAGACGTGGCGTTTGGCCTGGAGGCGCTTTCCACGGTGTCGTCCTCCGCGGGAGTGGAGGCTGCCGCGGGAGCGTCGAGCGCTGCGCGCCTACGCACGCCATTGCTGGTGGCGATTCCCGTGATTCTTCTAGTGGCAGCAGCTGCGTTCTGGGGCGGACGCGCCACGGTGCCCGTTTCGAATCCCGTGTTCACGCGGCTTACATTCCGCGGAGGGTATGTGGCGTCGGCGCGGTTTGCGTCCGATGGGCAGACAGTGGTGTACAGCGCGGGCTTCGGCGCCGATCCGCTGGAGATTTACACGACGCGTCCGGGTGCAACGCAATCGCGCGAGCTGGGCTTCAAGAACAGCAGCATTTTGGGAATTTCGAAGTCTGATGAGATGGCGATTACGCTGGACCATGACTTCTTCATCGCCAACGCTTTCCGGGGGACGCTGGCACGGGTGCCGTTCACGGGCGGGTCGCCGCGGGAGGTTGCGGAGAAGGTGCTGTGCGCCGACTGGTCGCCCGACGGCGAGTCTCTGGCCATTGCGCGCGAAACAGACGACGGCGTGAACATCGAATATCCTCCGGGCAAAGTCCTGTACAAGACCAACGGCTGGGTGAGCGACGTGCGCGTGGCTCCCGATGGAAACACGGTGGCATTCATCGATCACCCGATCGGATTCGATAGTTTTGGCAGCATCGCGACGGTGGATCGCGCGGGCAAGAAAACCACGTTGAGCGGCGACTTTTCGAGCGCGCTGGGGCTGGCGTGGGCTCCCTCGGGAAAAGAGATCTGGTACACCGCGTCGAAAGTGCATATTTCGAGCAACCTGTTCGCCACTACTTTGTCGGGCAAGCAACGCCTCGTTTGGGCGGGCGCCGGGAGTCTGGTTTTGAGGGATATTTCCCACGATGGGCGCGTGCTGTTCGTTCGCGAGAATCGCCGCCGTGGAATCGCCGGGCTCTTTCCTGGTCACCCGAGCGAGACGGACCTTTCGTGGCAGGACTGGTCTCTGCCCACGTACATCTCTCCCGACGGCAAATCGATTTATTTTTCGGAAGAAGGCGACAGCGGGGGAGCGAAGTACTCCGCGTACATGCGGGCGACGGACGGATCGCCTGCCATACGGCTAGGCGAGGGCACGCCGTGGTCAGTTTCACCGGACGCCAAATGGGTTGCGTCGCTGATTCCGGGAGAGCCGCAACAACTTATGCTTTTGCCGACACGGTCGGGCGAAGCCGTGAATCCATCGCAACCGGGATTCAGCTACCAGAATGTGGAGTGGCTGCCCGACGGTAAACGCCTGCTCGTGGGGGGAAATGAACAGGGCAAGCCTTTTCGGGAGTATCTGCTGAATGTTGCCGCGGGAGCGCTCAAGGCGGTTACGCCAGAGAACCAGGGAGGATTGCTGTCGCCTGACGGAAAGTCCGTGGTCGTCGCCAGCGGTGACAAGCTGACTTTCTATCCACTCGATGGCGGGCAACCTCGAGAGGCAAAGAATCCGTTGCCGCCAGACCTGCTTCCCGTGACGCCTCATATCGTTGGGCACTACGTTTACGGCTCAGTGCGGCAGGAGGTTCCGCTGAAGGTGTTCCGCTTCGACTTGACGACGGGACAGAAACAGCCTTGGAAGGAACTGGCTCCAGCGGAGCGCGCCGGCGTTTATAACATCGGGCTTCTGAGCGTCACTCCGGATGGCCGCTGGTATGCGTATTCGTACGTGCGCGACCTCTCCGACCTCTACATGGTGGAGGGGCTCAAGTAAACCTGGAGATCGTAGTTTTCGACGGCGCTGATGAGCGTGCAAACTGAGCTGAAAAATGTTGTAAGGGAACCACGATGGCCGGCCTTGGTGGCGATGATGGCGGCGGGGTGCGTCTACTGGGCGCTGCCGGAACGATTGTCCGTGGGGCCGGGATGGGGATTGTTTGCGGTGATTCTAGTGCTGCTGATACCGACGGTGATCTCGAACCGCCGCGGCGACTACCACATTGCCCGGATGCTTACCTTCACAGCGAATGGCGCGATTACGATTGCGATGATCGGTTCGCTGGCGTTCCTGATCGAAGGACTGCCAAAACATCGCGATCCGCCGCAGACGCTGCTGCGCTCGGCGGTGGCGCTGTGGATCACAAATGTGCTGGTGTTCGCGCTGTGGTATTGGAAGCTCGACGCGGGGGGCCCGCTGGGGCGCGAGCGCTCGAAGGGACGGATCGAGAGCTCGTTTCTCTTCCCGCAAATGCTGGCGGACGAGAAATCGTCATGGTCGCCAAACTTCATGGATTACCTGTTTCTCGCCTTCAATACGAGCACGGCGTTTTCGCCTACAGATACGGCGGTGCTGTCGCGCTGGGCCAAGGCCGGCATGATGACGCAATCATTGATCTCGCTATCGATCATTGCGCTGCTGGCGGCGCGCGCCGTGAATATTCTTTAAGTTCCCCGCAAGACTGATCGAGTGGCATACAGGAACAACCCCCTGCTGCGTGCGGCGAAGTGCGGATTGTGGCGAGGCGGCGTGGATCGTAGCATGCGCAGAGATGTTCCGACGTTCACGCCACGCGGGAGCCAAAACGCATGCGACGAAGCCCTTTGTTCATTGTGCTGCTGGTGGTTCTGGTGCTGCTGGTTCTGGGGGCATTGCCGACCTGGCCTTATAGCACGGGCTGGGGCTACTACCCGAGCGGCGGCCTCGGACTGGTTCTGCTTATCGTGTTGCTGCTCATAGTGTTCGACCGCCTCTGAAGTTTTCGAGGATCGAAGGGATCAGGACCTCAGGGAGCCCGTCTTGAGGGGCAAGAACCGCACTGCTGTGTCATTCCACCCCGATTGTTCAGGATACCGCGGAAGTTTGACGGCAGGTGGCGCTTGCGAGGTTCCGAAGATTCATTTCATCCGGCCCGGAGGGCGCGCGCGCAGAATCCAAGCGTGCGGCAACCTGCGTACATACGAAGGGAGGTCCGACGAGGTGATTACCCGGTTTTGACATGACGATGACAACGGGATCTGCGTCGGGCGTTAGCATTTGTCGCGTAGCAAGAAGGAGAACGTGCGACATGGATTCCAACGTGAAGGTTGCCGCGGCGGCAAGCACGGCGAATGAAGTTGCCAGTGCGGAGCAAAATGGGGCGCCAGCCGCTGCGCTCACTGAGGCGGAAGCGATTCGCCTCGCTCAGGCCGGCGACGCCGAGGCTTTCGAGTTCCTGTATCAGATGCATTGCCGGCGCGTGTACGCCCTGTGTATGCGCATGACGGGGAATCCCGCGGAAGCGCAGGACTTGACGCAGGACGCGTTTTTGCAGCTATTCCGCAAGATCAATAGTTTTCGCGGCGAGTCCAGCTTTTCCACGTGGCTGCACCGCCTGACCGTGAACATCGTGCTGATGCGATTCCGCCGAAAGCGGCACCCGGAGGTTTCGCTCGATGAGCCCGCTGCGGCAGGCGACGAAGGGGAACCTTTGCCATTCGAGATCGGCGAGCCGGACTTGCGGGTGCGCGGGACCCTTGACCGGGTGATGCTCGGCCGCGCGATCGAGCGGCTGCCTGCGGGCTACAAAGTTATGTTCATCTTGCACGATATTCAAGGTCACGCGCACGAAGAAATCGCGCAGATTCTGGGGTGCTCGATCGGCAATTCGAAATCGCAACTCCACAAGGCGCGCATGCGCATGCGCGAGCTGCTCACCAGCCGAATCCGGCGTGCCCGGCGGAAACGCGCGGCGAAAGCCGGCAGGCTCGCGAATACGTCGCTGAGGCTGAAGTGCCCGGCGCCCTCCGTAGCGTGAAACCGGCCCTTCTTGAGTCATCCCTGCTCGCCATGACAGATAAGAATGTCTGTCTCACGACCCGGTAGTGGGTCAGTTTCAGATTATCCGACGTACCCGGAGTCAAGCAGAGAATTGGGAGTTTCATTGGTTCTTGGTCAGTAATCCGCTGAAAGGTAATTTTGATTCGCGTAGGTATAGTCGGGGCTTGAGCGCGTCAATAACATCCGCCGCTTGCTCCGGTTTTGCGATATGCCCGTCGGTCTTTGTGTCGAAGAACTCCGATGTTTGCGGCACAAACAATCCCTTCCGAATTGCACCTTCCTCTCGATAGCCCCATCCCCACGCAGTGCGAAGTTGGAACCAGAGTTGGACAAGTTGGCCAGTCGAGTCGAAGCAATAGTCAGTGTAGGCAGCATAATCCTGACCTGGCTCTTGCGTACTTATGAGAATGGAGCCATTGTGGCCAGTCCACAACAATGCGAACTCACCAGCGTCGTTTTCTAACTCAGGCACGTCCTTAACGCTCTGATATTCTCGCCAACCATGTTTGCCGTCCGGGTTCGCAAAAATGCGCTGTGCTGGCTCATGTTGGTCAACGCCGCACCTCTGCGAGGCTGGACTCTGGGCGGCACGGGGTCCGGTCAGTGGCCCGACGGATAAAATCAACACGAATACGCAACGCAGTAAAAACACGCGAGGGTCCATCGTAGCCTCCCTGGAGCAGGTCTCTTTCATTGTACGGCGAGTGGAGCAGTTACGGTGTCAATACCTGATTGCGGTAGATCGGAAACTGACCGCTACCTACGACCGCGGGCGTTTTGACAATTGCCGTGGAATGTTTTGACAACTCCGTGACATCTCGCCCGTCCGCGACGAACTAGCCTTCTGCTGCCCAGCCCCCTGCCCAAAGAATGCAGAGGCTAAATTGAGAGGAGAAAGTCCAATGAAGTTGTTGAAGTCCTTGCCCTTACTGATGCTCGCAATCGCGCTCGATCCGAGTCTGGTCCTTGCCCAGCGCTACACGCAGGCGAACCTGGTTTCCAACGTTGGTGGCCAGGCGCCAGCGACGGACCCCAATCTACAGAATGCCTGGGGACTCGTCCATGGTCCCGGTACCCCCTGGTGGATTTCAAATAACGCAGGCGGCACCTCAACTCTCTACACCGGTGCAGGCGCAATTATCTCGCTGCCGACCCCTACCGGTGGAGTCACGATCCCCAACGCTCCCAGCCAGACGGCTCCCGGCTCTCCGACTGGCGTAATGTTCAACGGAAGCGCTACGGATTTTCTTCTGGCCCCGGCCGTTGGGACCACGCCCGCCAAGCAGGCGATTTTTTTGTGGGTCACCGAGGACGGCACGGTTCAGGGTTGGAACCCGGGCGTCAGTTTTCCCACCGCAGTCATCAAAGTGGACAATTCCGAAAAACCGAACAAAGAACATGGAGCCGTGTATAAGGGCGCGACCATTGTCGAAGTGGACGGACACAAATTCATCCTGGCGGCCAACTTCCGCAGCGGCCGCATCGACATTTTCGACACAAACTTCAACCAGGTGCACCGGAAGGATCACGATGACGACGCTTTTGATGATGACAACATTCCTGATGGCTTCGCGCCCTTCAACGTCCAGGCGTACGGCCCCAACGTCTATGTCACCTATGCGAAGCAGGATGGACCCAAACACGACCCGGTCAAGCCAGGCGAGCCGGGGGACGGGTTCGTTGACGTCTTCAGCCTCCATGGCAGACTCATCTCGCGCTTGGAGCACGGCCCGTGGTTTAACGCGCCCTGGGGAGTTGTGCTCACGCCCGCGGACTTCGGGGAGTTCAGCCACACTCTGCTGGTGGGCAATTTCCGCGGCGGCATCATCGGCGCATTTAATCCTATTAACGGCAAGTTTCTCGGCAACGTCCTGAATCCCGACGGTACTACGCTCAACATCGATGGTCTGTGGGGACTCGCTTTCGGCGCGGGGAATATCAACTCGACTGACCCCACGAAAGACAGTGCCTCGGGCTCGGGAAATGTCCTGTTTTTCACCGCCGGCCCTGACGGTGAAAAAAATGGTCTGTTTGGCACGTTGACGCCCATTGCTTCTGAATTAGGGGAGAACGACGAGCAGTAGAGTCAATTCAAGCTGGGAAGAAGCGAGCTGAAGCAACCTCGCCGAGCCAGTGCGCTTTTTCCTCTTGCACCATCTCCTCGGTGGTGACAAATTCAACGGCTGTTGAACGGTTCAACGCGGGGGCGAAGTGCAGCCAGGCTTCGGCGGATCGACCGCGTCGTATCTCCCGTATTGTCAATAGCTGGGGAGGGGTGTAGGCTGACCGCGATTTGGCAATATAGCTGCTCTTTAGCGATGGGGCCTAGTTGAGCGGAACCAAAGATTGCGAAGGAGGACGAAAATGGCAACCAAGAGGAATGCAGCGAAGGTGAAGGCGAAGCCGGTTAGTCGAGGCAAGAAACTGGGACGAGCGAAGCAAATGAAAGAAGTGAAGCCGCTCGCAGTTAATGCGTATCTGTACGTCGATTGAGTCAATGCTCCCAAACCCGAGTGACAACGCTGACCGTGCCGCGGGGGCGTGACTTCCCGTGTTGGGAACGCCTCCCGGCGAGACCTAAAGAATCCGCCACCGCCGCCGACCACGTGACGACGGTAGGCTGATTCAACCTAGCGCTTAGGGTATGACCAGTTGAAGTAGTCCAAGGACCAAAATCTAATTCAGGTCGACGGAGGACAAGCCGTGCCAACCAAGAAAGCAAAGAAAACGAAGTCGGCAACTCGGGGTAAGAAGCTGTCACAGGCAAAACCGATGAACCAAGTGAAGCCGCTGAGCGTCAGCCTGAATTTCACGAAGATCCAGAATTAACTGTTCAGCGGTCGCTCGGTAAAAAGCAGCCGCTTGGGGCGCCCTGGCCGCGGTGGTGAGCCGGCGCCCTTGGCTTTGTCCTGGGCTTCACCTTGCAACGTCAGCTCTGCGGGTACCAGTCCAGGATGCGGACCTCGATCCCCGTCCCCTGCAAGCCTTTTTCGAACACGCTGAGATCTGACCCGCGGTAGTGATATGGAATCACGATCTTCGGATGGAACGCTTTCACCGCGTCGGCAGCTTCGTCTGGCGGCATCGTATAGGGTAGGTTCATGCAGACGAAGGCGACGTCGATATTCTTGAGCGCGCGCATCTCAGGAATGCCTTCGGTGTCGCCCGAGAAGTAGAAGCGCTTTCCGCCGTACGTGAGGATGTAGCCGTTGCCGCGTCCTTTGTCGTGATAGAGCGTGCCGGGCGACGGGCCGCGCTTGAGGTTGTACATCGGGATCGCTTCAATCGTCCAACTGCCCCACGTCTTGGTCTCGCCGTTTGAAATTGGGCTCGCCGCAGTTACCGTCTTTACTACCGCCGGCGGCGCCATGATCTGCGTTCCCGTCTTGCTGATCGCCGAAATCGAGTTGGGGTCCATGTGATCGCCGTGAATATCCGTGATCAGAATCAGGTCGGCGGGAGGAAGGCCCATGAAATTGCCGGGCTTGGCGGGATCGACGTAGATCGTTTTGCCGCCAGCCTCAATCAGCAAACTCGCGTGAACGATCGGCGTGATCTTGACGGGGCCAGCGGAGGTATCGAAAGTCTGCACAGGGCGCGCGTTCTGCGCTCCGGCTTGAGCAGCGAAAACGAAGAGCAAGAACAACGACGCAGCAGCGATCTTGAGAAGGAGTTGCATTTGGGGCTCCTGAAGATTCAGCGTTCGCAAGCAAGCGACATCGGGTAGTTCCACGTTACGCGAAAATAGCGCGTTACTCGAAATCAATCGAGCGACTCGAATCGCTCAGCCGCTTTGCCGAACGAGGCGTCGTTGTGGCGCAGCGTTTCGGCCTTTGCGGACTTGAACGGCTCTTCGGTAGGGATGCGGTCGAGCCAGCGCTGGTGCGAAAGCTTTTCGTGGTCGGAAAAATCCAGGCGGACCAGAAGTTTCACATGCTCGTTCGCCTCGTCGTTCTTTTCCGCTTTCGCGGACGATTTCTTCCCTGCCGCGGCCTTCTTTCCAGCAGCGGGCTTGGCTTCTTCCGCGTCGCCGCCCGACTTGGGTTCCTTTTCGACGCGCTCGAATTTGAGCAGGATCTTGTTGCCGAGACGGAAACCTTGCTTCCAGGCTTCCACTTTGTGACGCGCCTGTTGCGCCGCTTCTTCGTTTGTGCCGAAATCGAAAATCAAGATGGATTGCGCCATGGCTCCATTCTATCGCATGGGCTGCAGCGCGTCGATGCTTCGATCTGTGTGAGAACTGAGGTTGAGCGACAAGGGCCGTGAAACCTTGGAACCACAGATGAACACAGATAAACACAGATGAAGGAAAAAGCCGCGCAACAAGCCTGAACCAATTCAAGCTCAGGGTTTGCCCGCCACGGCGGGCAGGCAAGTACAAACCCTGAAACCCGAGTCCGGGGCTGACACGGAACCGAGTTGCCAGACGGGCGCCCGAATTCCCAGGGCTAAAACCCGCGCTATCCTGGTGAACTTTCTCCCGGGCCTAAAGCCCGGGCTTCCGCCCTAAAACCCAAGCCGGGACTGACACAAGACGGAGTTGCCACACAGACTCGCTTCGTGTCACTTGCTCTCGACCGCGCAGATGAAATTGGCGGCGTCGTTCGTGTCGCCGGTGCCCTTGTATTTCGCAGCTAGCGGATAGGAGCATAGCGGGCGGGTCATCTTGACGCCTTTCGAGGGATCGTCGTCTATATATTTCGTGGCGATGATCGTGGAAGGCGCTACGCCTTTTTCCACCCATTCTTCGATGGCTTCCTGAGCGCTGTGCTGCGCGTCATTCGGCGCGTTGGCGTGGCGCTGGACGAATGAAGTGGCGCCGGGTCCTCCGCCGCAGTGTTGCATCCACGGCACCATGTAGAGGCCCACGAACGATTCGGTATCGTGCGGGCCCAGTGTGGCGACGACGTTATCGTAATAGTTGATGGAGTTGAGCGCCGAAATTGCCGCGTCGTTCCAGCCGTGGTAAAGGATCAGCTTGCCCCCGCGAGCCTTGAAAGGCGCGAGGTTAGGGTCGGCGGAATTCAAGATGCGAGCCGTCTTTTCATCGGCAGCTTTCAAGGCTTCGTCGAGATTCGCGTCTTTGTAATTCCAGTCGGCCTTTTCGTAGACGATGCTGGAAAAGTAGCCGACGCCGAAAAAGAAAAGCAGGCTCTTGCCGGGCGCTGTACCTGTAATCCAGGGCGCCCAGCCTCCCGGACCATCTTCCGCGCCGGGCAAGTAGCCGGGGAAAATCTCATGGCCGTGAGAATCGTGCGCGCCCGCGTAGAGCTTCTTCAGGGCGGCTAGTTGCGGGGCTGTGAGACAGTTATCGGAATCGCTCACCTTGCAAAGCAGCGTTGCCGGTTCGAAGTGGCATTTCCGCGGATCGTTGAGGACGCCGTCAGTCACGCCGTCTTTCGCGTCGCATGCCGCATTCACCGCCTGAGCGATTGCAGGCAGCTTGCTGGGAGGGATGTAGCTGGCGGGATCCAACGTGGTCGCCTGGGCATTTGCGATCGCATTCGTCAGCAGGTGAGTCCAGAAATTGGCGGGAGCTCCGGCGATGATGCCGTCGTAGTCTTCCGGGAACCGCTGCGCCTCCATCAAAGCTTCGCGGCCACCGTTCGAGCAACTGGCGAAATAGGCGTGCTGCGCGTTGTTGCCGTAAAACGCCTCGATCACAGCTTTGGCGAGCTGCGTCATTTGGTGGATGCCGCGGTAGCCGTAGTCGATCAGCTTTTCGGGATGCCCTGTCGCCCAAGACCCGCCCGGCACTGATGCGGAATGGCCTGTGTCGGTGCCGGCGGTGGCGTAACCTTGAGCGAGTTCGATCCCCATTTGGTGATAGTCGATCTCTCCCGCGAAGCCGCCGTTGCCTTCGCCGTGAAGTCTTCCGTTCCAAGCGCTGGCGGGCATCCAGACCTCGATCTTGATGTCGGAATCAGCGCTGGGCGTGCCAGTGATCGAGACCCTGCAGAACTTTGGGAGCGTCGCGTAGAAAGCAGCGCCGCCGCGCGGCGGGCCCATCTCCGTGGACGGAGGCGGCGTGAACGCTCCTGCCGCAACCTCTTGCGCGGCGGTCACCTTTGCGTTTGGCAACGCGAGATGCGCGAGGCTTTCGCACGAATGCGCTCCGGACCGCGACGTTTGGCCGAAAGCCGCGCACGATGAGAGAACCGTAACGAACAACACTGGCAGAATCTTTCGCATAGCGAACTCCTCGCGGTCTTTGGTCACTGACACCAACCAAAGATCGCGGACATACTAACGGAATGTGCTCTCAGGTCCAAACCGTTCGCATAGGTGGACACAGACGTTGTAGAATCGCCGAACAATATCAAGGCGATGGAGTTCGCCTGAACCGTCCGTCACCGGACTGATGACTCCTGGCCGCCGCTCGGCGCCAGGAGTTTTTTGTTGGCGCGAGCGGCGAGCGGAAACGGAGAGAGTGTGCGGATTGCTTTGCTGATTGTGTTTGGCATGGCGGGGACGCTGGCGCGGTACGGATTGCAAGGGCTGGTGCAACAGCGCACTGGCGCGACGTTTCCGTACGGAACGCTGGTGGTGAACCTCGTGGGATGCCTTCTGCTCGGCGGGATTGCACAGTATGGGCTCACGCACCTGACGATTCCTCCGGAGTGGCGCATCGGAGTTACCGTCGGATTTTTTGGGGCCTTCACTACTTTTTCGACGTTCAGTTGGGAGACGGTTCGTCTGCTGGAAGACGGCGAATGGATGCGGGCGACGATGTACGTGCTGGCGAGTGTGGTGGGCGGACTGGCGTGCGTATTTTTCGGGATGCGGATCGCGGATCGGATTTGAAAAAGCCGAAACACAGAGGACAGAGAGAAAAGCCGGAGAGCACAGAGAAAGACAAAGACTTACCGCAGAGACACGCCCAACAAGAAGGCGGGCAGGCGCCGAGGGCACTGAGAAGATTTGGGAGGAATTATGGAGAAGGCCGGCAAGCACGAACGATTCGAGGGCGAGCGCACGCTGATGCGAATCCACATCGGCGAGTCGGACCGATGGCACGGCAAGCCGCTGTATGAAGCGATTATCGAGCTCCTGCGGCGTGACAATTTCAGCGGCGCGACGGTGCTGCGGGGGGTAGGCGGCTACGGGTCGTCAAGCATCTATCACACCGAGAAGATTCTGCGGCTCTCGCAGGACCTGCCGATTGTGATCGAGGTGATCGAGTACGCGGAACGCATCGAGACGATTCTGCCGCGGCTCGACGAAATGATCGGCGGCGGCCTTGTGACCCTGGAAAAGGTTCGCGTGATCCTGTACCGTTCCGGCAAGCCAAACTGACGAACCTGGAACAATCTCCTTTCCTGCAAACTCGCCCGAGTGCGACCTATCGAAGAATCAACGTCGCGAAATCAAACGAGCGTCGAATTCGAAGTCGAGGGGGCTTCCGATCTCGATTTTGGCGAAGGTAGGGTGCTCTGGATTCAGCAGGAAGATGTTTTCGGCAGGAACGACGGCGCTTGGCAGTTCGAGCACGGGTGAGGGTTCCTCGGCAATCCACGCGTCGCCGATGGCACGGGCGCTCGCGGGCGGCGGGCCCGCGCGCCAATCCTTCGGCAGGTCGGATTTGGCGATGCGAGTGATGAGCGAGGCGTCGAAGCGGGCCTCGATTACGACGTATTCGTGCAGCAAATCGGAATTTTCGAGATGGACGAGCAATTCGAGCGCGGCCAAGGACTGTGATTGCGCGGCGTAAACCACCGATACGCCCGGCGAATTCCAGCGTCCGCCGTAGAGCCGCGCGCCTTCCCCGCTGAACGCGTCTTTCGCGAGTTTTCGCTTGACGATACGCCAAGCGGAAACGCTCACGTGAAGACCCCATGCTCCAGGCGACCGATCAGGTTTTCCACTTCGCGCGCGCCTAATTCCGAACGCGAATAAGACATGGGAACTTTATCGCCGAGGGTCTTTTTCGGTTTCGTGAGCCATTCGAGCGCCTCGCCAACGTTGCCTTCGAACAGCGCCACCGCTTTCTCGAAAATCGTCGAGACGCGCAGCAGCCGTTCGGACTCGTCTGGCGACAATCGTCCCGAGGATTTGCGCCGCGCAAACGTGCGTTCGGGAATTTGTATCAGGGACGCGACGCTCGCAGGCGCGAATCCGGTCTCGGACGAAAAAGTTTCCAGCGCCCGGAAGGAAAGGCCTCGCTGCACCGCGTCGATGAGGTCGTTGGTTGCGAGCGCGGACAGGCCCAGGCTTGAGCCGCGCGTGGGATAGCGCGCAAGCCGGCGGTCAGAGCGGACGGCAAGGTTTCGTCGCGGATTCAATGCCACGGTTTGATCGTAGCAGAATCTCCGCCATTTGGCAACATCATATGTGCCATGTGACATGCGAGGAAATCGCCGACCAATCCATCTTCATCTGCGATCCTTCCCGGCTCTTCCTGGATTCTTCGTCAGATGCCAGCTGTCGCACCAGGAGCAGAGATAGGCTCGAAGATCCTTTGGCGCATTGGCTGTTGCGATCTGGTGCGCAGCCGTTGCCAACGCTTCACCTTCGGTCGCGTACTTCCGCTTCCCGCTGACCGGACATTTTGATTCGTCGTCCACCGCGAGCCCTTTCCTGGTTTCATTCTCCCATCATCGAGTCACTCGCCTTCGTGGCTTTTCCATTTCGGCGGGAGGAACCCCGATCATCAGTCATAACGGGCCAATCAGGCAAACGCCCCGATTAGCACGGAACGTCGGAAACTAACGCAACACCAATCGAGATATCCCCTTGCGCTGGCTCCTGCACTCTGCTAGGTTAGCGAACAAAAAGCGAAGGAGTTAGCGTGCCCTTATTTCCGCAAGGACTGGCTGTTCGGCCCCAAACGGCGCCTGAAAAGACGACGCCTGAACAGGCGTTGCATACGCCTCTAAATACTATCGAGGCTTTCCGGGACGCTTTGACCACGCTGGCAGGGCGGTATCGCACCGACGAGGTGCTCACGGCGGTGAAGCATATCCCGGCGCGGGAGGCGCAGTTCCGGCCGATGCCTGATTGGGTTCGGCCTGAGCTTCGAGCCGCGTATCGGGCCAAAGGCATCGAGCAGCTTTACTCGCATCAGGCCGCAGCAGGGGAGCTGGCGCGGGCCGCGAAGAACTTCGTGGTCGTCACGCCCACGGCTTCGGGCAAGACGCTTTGCTACAACCTGCCGATCCTGAATGCGATTCTGGAAAACCGTGACGCGCGCGCGCTGTACCTCTTCCCTACCAAGGCGCTCGCTCAGGACCAGCTCGCCGAACTGCACGATCTGGCGACGCGGCTCGACGATTGCTTTGGAGTCTTCACGTATGACGGCGATACGCCGGGCGACGCGCGCAAAGCGATTCGCGAGCGCGGCCACGTAATCCTGACGAATCCGGACATGCTGCACGCCGGAATCCTGCCGCACCACACGCGTTGGACGCGCCTTTTCGAGAATTTGCGCTACATCGTGATCGACGAGCTGCACACGTATCGGGGCGTCTTCGGGAGTCATCTGGCAAATGTGCTGCGGAGGCTCGCACGCGTCGCGAAGTTCTATGGGTCGAAACCGCAGTTCATTTACTGCTCGGCGACGATCGCGAACCCGGGCGAATTGGCGGGGCAACTCACGGAATGCGAGGTAGGCGTCGTCGATGAGAACGGCGCGCCCGCGGGCGAAAAACTGTTCGTCTTCTACAACCCGCCGATGGTGAACCGCAACCTCGGCATCCGGCGCAGCTATTTGAACGAGGCCACGCGCGTGGCGAAGGAACTGCTCGCGCGAAAGCTGCAGACGATCGTCTTCGCGAACAGCCGCCTGCACACGGAAGTGCTGCTCACCTACTTGCAGCAGGCGAATCCGCCGAAGCCCGGCCAGACGGAGTCGATTCGCGGTTATCGCGGAGGATATTTGCCGGGCGAGCGGCGCGAGATCGAGCGCGGCTTGCGCGAAGGGCGCATTCGCGGCGTGGTGACGACGAACGCGCTGGAGCTGGGCATCGATATCGGCTCGCTGGATGCGTGCGTGATGAGCGGCTATGCGGGCTCGATCGCTTCTACGTGGCAGCGCGCGGGACGTGCTGGGCGCCGCAACGGGAGTTCGTGCGCGGTGATGGTGGCGTCTTCGGCGCCGCTCGACCAATTCATCGTGCAGCATCCCGACTATTTTTTCGGGCGCTCGCCCGAACATGCGTACGTGCAGCCGGACAACCTGGAGATTCTCGTCAACCACTTGAAGTGCGCGGCATTCGAGTTGCCACTTTCGCCGGATGAGAAGTTCGGCGCGGTGGAACTGCCGGAATTGTGCGAGCGGTTGAGCGATGCGGGTTTCCTGCATCGCAGCGGCGAGAATTGGCACTGGGTGCAGGAAGCATATCCGGCGGACACGGTGAGCCTGCGGTCGGTGACATCCGACAATTTCGTGATCATTGATACGTCTGGGGATATTTCAGGCCATGCCGAGGGCGAAGAGGACGGGCAGCCTGAGGTGATTGGCGAGGTGGATTTTTCGTCGGCGCTGACGACCGTGCATCCGAAGGCCATCTACATCCATCAGGGGCAGCAATATCACGTCGAGCGACTCGATTTCGAGCAGCGGAAGGCGTATGTGAAGCCGGTGAAGGTGGATTACTTCACCGACGCGATTCGCTACACGCAGGTGCGCGTGCTCGAAATCGCCGAAGAGGAACGCCTTGCCGGTCCTGCCGCGCGCGCGCATGGCGACGTGCTGGTGCGGTCGCAAGTGGTGGGATTCAAGAAAATCAAGTTTTTCACGAACGAAAATATCGGGGCCGGAAAACTCGAATTGCCAGAAAACGAGACGCACACCACGGCGTTCTGGATCACGCTCGAGCGAAGTTTGCTGGCGGGATTGCCGTTCGCGATTTCAGAGCGCCAGAGCGGGATTTTCGGATTGCTGCACGCGCTGGAATCAATGGCGACGCTGTTGCTGATGTGCGACCGGCGCGACCTGGGAACGGCAGTGGGCGAGCGGCCGCCGAGTGCGGGGGTTGAAACCGAGTGGCACGAATATACGGCCGCTACCGATGATCCGCAGCGGATGAAGGAATTCTTCGAGCCGAATCTCTACCTATACGACGCTTATCCCGGCGGAATCGGGTTCAGCGAGCCGCTCTATCGCGTGCATGATTTGCTTTTGCGCCGCACGCGCGAATTGATTGGGGCATGCCCGTGCGAAAGCGGGTGCCCTTCATGCGTGGGGCCATTCGGAGAGAAAAGCGAGCGGGCGAAGGAAGTGGCGCTGGCGATCCTGGATCGTGTGTGCGCGTGAAGCAAACTGCTTTCACCGCAGAGGCCCGCCCAGCAAGATGGCGGGCAAGCCGCAGAGGACGCTGAGAACTACTGAAAGGATTACCACAGAGGTCACAGAGAAAGAAAACATGAGGGCACAGAAAAGGGCGAGGAACCTAGCTTGAGCGCAACCACACAGGATCGATTCGACAGACTCGCGGCGCTTAGACCCGCGAAGGTCCGACCGGAAACCGACGCCCTCGAGCTGCGCGGCACCGTGCCCGATATTCCCGAGGGCTCGCAGCGGCTCGCGGAGTTGCTGGGTGCGATGCCGAGCCGAAATCGGTTCGGCGAGCATCTTGCGCTGCGGCGATGGTTCTCGGATTCAATTGGCTGCGAGCCACCTGAGGGAAACGTCGACGCCGCGGCGCTGCGGCTGCTCGCTCCGGAAGCGCCTGACGAAGTGGCCGACCCGCGGCAATGGCTTTTTCTCGATACGGAGACCACCGGGCTTGCGGGAGGCACGGGTACGTACCCATTTCTGGTGGGAATCGCGTGGTGGGACGCGGGCGGCCTGGAAGTGGAGCAGTTTTTCATGCGCGACCATAGCGAAGAGCATTCGCTGCTGGTTGCGCTCGCTGAACGCATGGCGGAGCGGCGGGTGTTGGTGACGTTCAACGGCAAGTCGTTCGACTGGCCGCTGCTGGAGACGCGTTTTCGAATGACTCGGGCGATTCACGCACCTGCGCCGCACGCGCATCTGGACTTTTTGCATCCGGCGCGCAATTTGTGGCGGCTGCGGCTTGGATCAGTCCGTCTGGCGGAGCTCGAACGGCACGTGCTCGGCTGGAATCGCGGCGCGGATGTGATGTCCGAACTCATCCCGTCGATTTATTTCGACTTTCTGCGCGGAGGGCCGCCTGAGCCGCTGATTCCGATTTTCCATCACAACCAAATGGACTTGCGCGGGCTTGCAGGACTGGCCGGGCACACTCTTTCGCTGCTCGCCGATCCGGAAATACGCGGCAAGGATGCTCTCGAGCTTTTTGGAGTTTCGCGGATTTGCGAACGCCGCGGAGAAGCCGCGCGCGCGCGAAAGTTTTATTCTCAGTCGATTGCGGCGGAGCTGCCGGAAGAAACCGGCCGCGTGGCGCGAAAATCGCTGGCGCGGCTGGCAAAGCGGGACGGAGATTTCTCGCTAGCGTGCGAGCTTTGGACCGCCGTGCTCGGTAGTTCGCGCGAAGGCCTCGAGGCTTACGAACAGCTTGCGATCCACTACGAGCGGCGCTCGCGCGAAATCGATCGCGCCGCTGCGCTGGTCCGCGCTGCGCTGGCGGAGCTGCGGCGCGGGCATCGGCTCGGCGCCGTCGCGGTGGAGGTTCAGCGGCGATACCGAGCCCGTTTCGAAGCCCGCTTGGCGCGGCTTGAACGGAAGCTGTTACACAAAGTTGAGAAGGAGGTAGCCGACAAATCTGCGATGCCTATTTTGGCGGAGCGCCTCGCGGATGAATAGCCTCAATGTCTGGATAACGAGCAAAGTCCCCGTCGTTAAAGGTCAGAATTCGCCTGACGCCATGAACTCGCATTGCGGCGGCCAACCGCGCATCGTGGACCTGAACGCCGGAAACACCATATGCGACAAGCAATCTCCGCCACTCGTCGTGCACGGCTAGGCCGTCAGGGAGTAATCGGAGCTTCTCTTCAAAGGACCTAGCTCGACGATCTGCTTCCTGTGGAGAAAGACCGTATCCGTTGCGGTCGAGGGGCCGAGTACACGTGTTCCAGAATTCGCCGAGATTTTGCGACGTATAGCAAAGCACTTCATTTCGCCGAACTATGGCATCAATTGCGTCGACTACGAGACGATAATCGCTGTGGTCCGGCTTCACCCACCGGAGAAGGATATTGCTATCGACGAGGTACAGCGTCCCTGCCATCTATCCGGTCCTCATAGAAACTTTGGCGCGAGAAGCTTTCTGTGGGCAAATCGGGCAGAGTATCCGCGCCCTCTGCCATCGCGTGAAGCATCTGATGAAATTCATCGACGGTTAACCCACCGTGCGGCGAGGAACTCGGAGTCAGAGCGTCGTTAAGAAGCCTTTCTGCCAACTTCTCGAGCGGCACACCCTGCAAGCGCGCTTCCGCAACGAGGCGCGCTTCCGTCTCTGGGTCGAGGTTGACTCGAATGTTCATCCTAAATGCTCCCCTAAGCGATAGATTAGACGGGTTACGACCGAAATGCCAGCCGCTCTCCTTCCAATCGCCGCGACAACAGACTTTCGCCGTCAAGTGGCGGAATCGAAGTCGCCGGCAAGAGAATCGAATTGGGAGACGCTTCCGGGAGCAAGTTCCATGCAGGATTCGGATAGCAGCGCCGCTGGTACCGCGAGAACATCGCAAGCGGGAGATCAAACCATGGCCCAGGTAACCGAACCTTATTTGCGCGAACAGCTCGAAAAACGCCGGAACGAGCTTCAGCACGCAATCGCTTCACCGGCGGCGGGTGTTCCGCCGGCGGCCTTCCTGCGGCTGCTGCAGGAAGTGGATTCCGCGTTGGAACGCATGGATGAAGGAACCTTCGGGATTTGTGACGCCTGCCACGATCCGATTGAGAAGGACCGGCTGATCTCCGACCCTTTGGTTCGCCTTTGCATCGACCACCTGACGAGCGAGGAGCAGCGGGCGCTCGAGGGCGACCTCGAGCTTGCGTCGCAAATTCAGCGCGGCCTCCTGCCGCAACCTGACCTGAAGTTTCGCGACTGGCGGATCCAGTATCGGTACAACCCGGCGGGCCTCGTCAGCGGAGATTATTGCGACCTGATCTTGCCTTCGGGCGACGACGGCAAGCTGATTTTTCTGTTGGGCGACGTCGCTGGCAAAGGCGTCGCCGCTTCCCTGCTGATGACGCACCTGCACGCGATGTTTCGCAGCCTTTCGGCCATCGCAATCGACCTCGATAAGCTGCTCGACGTGGGTAACCGGATATTTTGCGAGAGCACGATTGCAGGTCAATACGCCACGTTGATTTGCGGGCGGGTCGGACGGGGCGGCGAACTTGAAATTGCGAGCGCCGGCCACTTGCCCGCGCTTCACGTCGCAAAGGACGGCGTGGAGCAAATCGACTCGACGGGCTTGCCGCTCGGCATGTTTTCAAGCAGCCGCTACGTGGTGCAGCGCATCCAGCTCGAGCCCGGAGACAGTTTGCTGCTTTTCACCGACGGGATTTCCGAAGCGCGCAATACGACGGGAACTGAGTACGGCGTCGAGCGGCTTTCCGTTATCGCGGGCGAGCAGCACGGCATCGTCCCGATCGAGCTTCTGGCGGCGTGCGTCAAGGATGTGCAAAGCTTCTCATCCGGAACGCACCAAACTGACGATCAAACCCTGATGGCGATACATCGCACGGATGCAGCGGGAGTTTCTCTCGGAGAATAGCCAGGGCTGCTGGGCATGCTCACACAATGCGGCAGTAGAAAAAAAGATCCCTCGCCCCGCGTAAACCGCGTGGATTCGAGATGACAAGCTGGCGAGCAGGGTCCCGTTCTTACAATGCGCTAGCGGGCCGCGACGAGTGCCGCGGGACGCCAATCGTAGCTGGTTTCGAGCCGGGTGTTTTGCATCGAGCCAGCGGCAGGGGCCGGCGCCGTGGGCCAGCCGATCGCCCTGGTAAACCTGTCGTAGACTTCACGGGTCGTGCCTTCCACCGTCAGGCAGGCGTTTCCGGCGCAGCGAAGAAATACTCCGCCCTCCGGCGTGTTGAACTGGAAGTAATTCGGGCGGCGGAAAAGATCCTTGCGGTCTTTGTACTTCAGCTCTAGCGCCTCGCTATATTGACCGCAGAAACGCGCGGCATTTTCATCCTTATCAAAAACAACGCGAAAGACCAGAACCGTGTTTTTCGTTTTCTGATCCTCGAACACGGCGTAGCGATCTCCCGTCCATGCGGGCGAGAGCATATCCGCGCGCTGCTGCCCAAGAAACTGTTTCAGCACTTCTCCGAGGCCGAATTCTCCCATCACGTTTTCCTCGAGCAGCTTCCAATCACTCGGCGCGACGGCCTTCCAATCCGGCAGCGAAACCGCCACGGGCTTCACTCCCGTGAGATACAAATCCGGATGCAAAATCTGCTGCGTCGAGAGGGGCGGGTTCTCGAAGACGAGCTTGATGTCTCCCCAGCCCGTATGCGCCTTCAGGAACTGCTGCGAAAAGGAAGTGCCGGCGAGATACGGAAACAATAATTCATCGCGAATGTAGATCGGGGCGTGGGAGAGCTTCGGATCTTTGTCCATTTCCGCGATTGCGCCGGAGCGGATCAGAACTGTCACGTCGGGAACATCGCGGACGCTGGTTTTTTCGTCGCGCAGCGTGTAATCGACCATCGCGGCCACCGCGGAACCTTCGCTCACCGAATCGCGAGCGAGTTCGGCGTCATCGTTCGGGCGCGCTGCCTTAATCCACGGATCAATGTGAAAGGACTGGTCCTCGAGGGCGTGCGTCAGCTCGTGAGCCATTACGGTGCGCTGTTCGTCCGCGGGAATCCAATCCGCGATGTAAAACTCTTTTGCTTTCGGGTCGTACAGGCCCGCCACCTGGTCGGTGAGAACGTCGAGCATGAAGGAATCGAGCGGAAAGCCTTTTGGAATCAGGCCAAAGGCCTCGAGTGCTTTGTCGTCCGCGTAGCGCTCGGCTTCGTCCTTGTCTTCCTTTTCCTCGCGAATCAGATAATCGCGAATCTCCTGCTTCGAACGAAGGCTCTTCTTGAGTGGCTCTTTCACGGGAAGACTCAGGATTTCGCTCATTTGGGCGAGAACTTCGTCCGCAGCCTGAGCGAAGTCAGGTTTCGCCGCCGGCGGCTGCGATGCTGAGGAGCCTGCAGACGAGGGAGGAACGGACTTCGTGGGAGGCGTGGCCTGCTGCGCCGCGACGCCCAGAATCAAGATAAGAATCAGCGCTGGAGCGGATAGGAGCTTCACTCCCCGGCGCCTAACGTCCAGCCATTTCATGAACTGCCTCCCCGCGTCACGCATACGTCGGACAACCTACCTTCAACCTTGTAACTTTGATGATGTAAGTAGGATAACAGGTTTGACGCAGCCGGCAGCGGCTGCTCGATGGGTGGCACCAGACGTCTGACCGGGAGGACCAGTGCCGCGGCTATCGCGGCCTCAGCACGGCGAACTCTGAAATCGCAAATCCGAGGGCGGCTCCCACGAAAACATCCGAAGAGAAGTGCGCTTGGTTCGTGACCCGGGAAAAACTGATGACGGAGGCCATGCCATACGCCACCCAGGGCATCCAACGATGCTGGCGATAGCGATGGGCGAACACGGTCGCGACCGCGAACGCCGCCGCCGCGTGACCGGAAGGAAAGCTTGTGTCGATGCCGCTGGGAGACACATGACTCCGGAAAAAGGTGTCGGAAAAAGGGCCGGCGGGTGGGATGTCTGACGGACGCAAGCGCCGGGTGGCTGCTTTCATCGCTAAGTCGACTAAGGCGCTGTCGGCGTAGGCTTCGCCAGCTAGCAGGGCCGTCTTCTCCGCGTAGGAATCGTGCCGAAAATGTCCCACCACCAAAAAGGCGGCGGGTACAACCGCAATTTCAGTTGCGGTGATGGATCCGGAGAAAGCTTTATTGAACGTTCCAAATTCAGTGGTGCGCCGGAAGTAGGCCGTGTCGTGCGGGTCAGCGACGATCAGGGCCGCGGTAACGCCTGTGACTGCAAGCGTGGGCAACCAGTGCCGCCCCTTGGCAACCTGCAGCGGAAACAACCAAACATCCTTTTGATCCTGGAGAAAGTTCCGCGGGAGAGTGCGCCAGGAAACGTCGCGCTCCGCCACCGCTGGGGTCGAGTTTTGGGAGGCTGCGTCCGCAGCGACGCCTTGCGCTGCGTCTTGCGCACGAAGCGCGGGACACGCAAAGACGACCCCCATGCAGGCGAAGAGACACACGAGGCCCGGCCGACGGAATCCACGCGCCCTCCCGGCAACAAAAATCTTGGGACAACGAACGGACGACGACTGTGTGGCCGTCAGGTCGGTTAGCCTCATCGGGATACAATGCGAAAAAGCCAGACATAAAACTGTCCTCTTTAGGACATGGCGCTTCGTCATCAATTGGATGCTGTTCGATCCCCCAAATGGCTGCTGGTAAAGGGGTTGCCACCAAGCTCGCCGTTTACTCGTAGTGTCGCAAAGGAGTACGTTAGCGTTTGAGGGCACCGTGGATTTCGACGGCGAGCACGCTCTGGACTTGCTTCCAGAAGGCTTCGATCTCGAAGGGCTTGCGCACGACGGGGCAACCTGACTTCCCGAGCGCTTCACTGAGTTCAGGATCGGGGGCGTTCCAGACGGTGAAGATGATGCGGCGCGCCAGCTCCGGGCGGTTTCGCTCGATCCAGGCGCACAGGTCAGCGACTGAAACTTCGCCGGGCGTTCGAATGTCAATCACGGTGGCATCGATGGTGTCGCGCTTCAATATGTCGATTGCTTCCCGAGGGCTTTTGGCGGTCTTTACGGAAATGCCCCGCGCGACCAGGATTTCCTGCTCGAGCTGGAGAACGGCGTCATCGTCATCGACCAGCAGAATTTTCCCGGAGGCAACGCCGCCGCGCCGGGAACGGGGCGCCTTTTCCGGCTTCGGCTCGGCTGCGAGCGGGGCCAGCGGGAGCGTGATGGAAAAGACCGCGCCTCCCTCTTCTCTGTTGCGAACCTGAATTTCTCCGCCGTGTTCCTTGACGATGCCGTAGCAGATGCTCAGGCCGAGCCCGGTTCCCTTCCCAACTGGCTTGGTGGTGTAAAACGGATCGAAAACGCGATGAAGATTTTGAACTCCGGGGCCATTGTCCGCGAACTCCACCAGCAGATTGTCGCCGACGAGCAGGGTTCGCAGCCAGATTTCACCCTTGCCTTGCTTTTCAATCACGGCGTCGACGGCGTTATTCAAGATGTTGAGAAAGACCTGCTGGAGTTGATTGCCGTCACCGCCGATGGCCGGCATGTTGGGATCGAGCTCGCGATGAACACGGATACTGTGGAGCTTCATGTCGTATTCGCGAAGGGAGAGCGTGTCTTCAAGAATCTGATTGAGCTGAATGGGAGCGCGCTCCGGCTTGTGCTGCCGGGCGAAGCTGAGCAGATTTTGAACGATGTGATGCGTGCGCTGAGCCTGCTTGTAAAGCTTCTCGAGATAGTCGGAGCTTCGCGCGTTCGCTGATTCCTCGGATTTCAGGAGCTGGCTATAACCGAGAATCGCGGTGAGTGGATTGTTCAGCTCGTGGGCGACGCCTGAAATGAGTTGTCCCACGGCGGCCATTTTTTCGCTTTGCAGCAACTGCTCCTGGGTGCGGCGGAGCGTGTCGTAAGCTTCGCGCGTTTCTTCCAGAAGGCGTGATTTGTCGATCGTCGTAGCGATTTGATTTCCCACCGCCGCGAGCAGGTTCAGCTCGGCGGCCGAGAATTCGCGCATTTCGCGGCAGCCGATCACCAACGTGCCGATGATGCGGTCCTTGGCCCATAGGACCACCACCTGCGACGCCAGAATGCCTTCCTTTCTTTGCAGCTCGCGAAACTCCTCGGGCAGCGCCAATGCGGAACCGGACAACAACGTGGCGCGAGCTTGGCGAACCTGCTGCAACAGCGAAGCGGAAATCTGCACCGGGGGCAGGCGCCGCGCGTATTCGGACCGGTGACCAAAGTTCGCGGCGCGCTTCAGAATTCGCGACGACTCATCGAGGAAATACACACTGGTAGTATCCGCCGCGAAAAGTTCCGCAATCTTGGCCAGCGAGCGTGTGAGCACGTCTTCCAGCGTGGACGACTGGCTTAAGAGTTCCGCGATAACGTTGAGCGCCAATAATTCGCGATTGCGCCTGCGGATTTCGAGTTCCGCCTGCTTGCGTTCGGTCACATCGAGGACGAAACCCTGATACGCTACGATAGAGCCGGAGTCGTCGCGCGTCACGAAACTGGATTCGTGCGCGGTGCGGGTTTCTCCGTCGCGCCGGAGAAACCGGAACTCGAAGTCCGTAACTTCGCCGTATTCATGAAGAAGCCGCTTCAAGCGCTGGCGGTCCGCCGAATCCATGTAAATCTTCGATGGAATGTCGATCTTGAGCAGCTCTTCGCGGTTTTCGTAGCCCAGCATGCGCATGAAGGCGTCGTTGAAATCCAGGAATTTTCCGTCGGGCGTCGACATGAAGATGCCTTCCTGAACCTTCTCGAACAGGGCGCGGAACTTGCTTTCGGCCTCGCGGCGTTCCGTAAAATCTTTCAGCACGTGGACCGTGCCAAGACAATTTCCCTCGGAGTCGTGAAAATTCGAGTTTGTAACCAGGAAATGCCCGCCGAAGCTGGGATCCACCTGTTCCGGCTTCCCGGCAGCTCCCTCACAGTAAGGGCACGCGCCCCAGCGAATTTCGCCCTGCTTCAACAGCTCACGCAGGAGGTGGCCCTGGACGAGATCGGGCTCGAGACCGAGATGCCACGCGAGCGACCGGTTTGCGCGCAGAACGCGGCCATTTGGAGAGTGAACAAGGATCAAGTCATCGATCGAATTGAAGGTATCAAGCCATTGACGTCGAGCCGTGGCAGCAGCCTCGATCAGCGCCACATTCTGCACCGTCAGGCCGAGCAAGTTGCCGACGTTTGTGAGGAAGTCGATTTCGTCGCGCTCAAAGCTCCGCGCCGCCGAAGAAGCGATGCAGAGAAGGCCCAGAGGCTTTTCCTTTCCGGGGATGCGCACTACGACCCCGGCCGATAATCTCTCTTTGTCCAGCCAGTTGGGCGGCCTGGCTTCCGAGGAGCCCCCGTAGGAAGCGCTGGGCGAGCTCTTCTCGAACGCGTCTCGGGCCCAGGGTTCCGTTTTTGCAATTCGCTGATGTTGCTTGATGAATCGCTGGTCGAAGCCCACGGAAGCGCGCAGCACCAGCAGGGCCAAATCGCCATCGCCGTCGAGAAGGAAGACGAGGCCGTGGCTCGCGTTCAAACTTGCCACCAGATGGCGCAGAACACCATCGAGAGTCTCGTGGACCCGCAGCGACTGCGTGGCCTCGGCGGTAATCAGCGCCAAGCTGCGCAATTTGTCGTTCAAGTCCTCCATGCGCGCGCGACCGGACTCGAGCACGAGAACAGCCATTGAAATCCCCAGCGTGATCCCGAACAGGTCCTGCAGCGAAACGCGGAAGAGGGCGAGAGCCTGAAAGTTCCAGTCGGGCCTGTCGAGGCCGTGAAGGCCGTAGAGAAGAAGCGAGCCAGCGAGAAGTTTCCAGCCAACTCCGCGATGCCGGACTTGGGAACGCCAAAGGATTAGGCCGGCCACAATGAGCAGTGAGCACTCGAGCAGCGACTCGGCCCAAGTCGCCATTTCGGACGACCTCTTGGCGAGCAGAAACACTGCAATAGCGGCGAGCAGAGCGAACGGCCACAGAACTTTCCATCTTTGGCCGAGGCCGCTGCATTCAAGGATCGAGGTAAAGAAGACTGCTGCTGTGACCAGCGACACTGCGGAGCGAAAAAGCTGGACGTCCGGGCCGCCGTTCCAGAGGTGAGAAATCCGCAGCGCCGCCACGAAGACATACAGAGTCCAGCCAGCAAGCCAGTATCGGAAGAAACGGGCCGGAAAACCTGGAGCCAACAGCACATAGAGGACGAGCAGGATGAACGCGGCTGAGCACTCGATAAATGCCGCCGCTAGAAAACCCGGGTTGGAAACAAAAGCCATGGCCGCCGGGAACTGCCTGTTTACCAAAAAGATATGGAGGATTTCAGGGAGCCAGTTCGAAAATTAAATTAGCACGCGCTTGTAACTTAGGGCAACACGCCCCTCAAGAGCCTGTGCCCTGCCTTATAATGCTGTCTAGGCCGGAGCGCACCTTGGACAAAGAGAAGATTTTGGTTGTAGACGACGAAGAGGCGATTCGAGAGGTTGTGTCCACACTCCTCGAGGCGCAGGGTTACCAGACTACTGTTTGCTCCAACGGCCGCATCGCTCTCGAAAGCTTCTGCAACGACACATTTGATCTAGTGCTCAGCGACATCGTCATGCCCGAAATGGACGGGCTGAAGCTGCTGGGGGAACTGCGCGTGCAGGACCCCGACGTGCCTGTGATCATGGTCACGGCGATGCACGATATTTCGATCGCCCTGGAAGCGATACGCTCCGGCGCCTACGACTACATCCTTAAGCCTTTCGAGAAGGACCAGCTGCACTTGAGCGTCCGGCGAGCCCTGGAGCATCGGCGGCTCGTACTTGAGAACCGGACGTATCAAAGCGATCTCGAACATCTGGTGGCGGAACGCACGCAACAGCTGTCCATCGCCCTGCAAGACCTCGAACAATCGTACGACTACACGCTGGAAGCGCTGGGCGGCGCGCTGGACGCCAAAGACGCGGAGACGGAAGGCCACTGCCAGCGCGTGACGGCGTTCACGATTACGATTGCGCGCGTCATGGGAGTCGACAAAGGCTTGCTCCGGCACATCGCCCGCGGCGCCTTTCTGCACGACATCGGCAAGATGGGAGTCCCGGACAGCATACTCACCAAGCCGGGACCGCTGACGCCGGAAGAGCGCGATATCATGCGAAAGCACTGCGAAATCGGCTTCGCCGTGCTCGAACGCATTCCGTTTCTCAAGGAAGCCGCTGAAATCGTTTTGTCGCACCAGGAATGCTACGACGGGTCAGGCTACCCGCGCGGCCTGAAGGGCGAGCAAATTCCCCTGGGCGCGAGAATTTTCGCGGTGGCAGACACGCTCGACGCCATGATTTCTGACCGCCCGTACCGCAAAGCGCTACCGATCTCGGCCGCTCGCGAGGAAATTCAGCGCTACTCCGGCCGGCAATTCGATCCGCGCGTCGTGCAAGTCTTCCTGTCACAGCCGGACCGGGTGTGGCTCGACCTGCACGAGAGAATCGGCGATCCCTTCCGCCTCGCTCAACTCGAACACGTCTAGCCCAGCCTGTAAGCATTTCATCGGCAAGTGGCGGACGGCGTGGAGTCTTGCCTTGGCTCGCGGAACGCAGGTAGTATGCGCACTGGGAGGGTGACGAATGGCTCTGGTGCCAATCAAGACAGCGTCAACAACGGGCTACTGCGATTGCATTTGCGGCTGCTACGAATTGGCAAGCCAGCGGGACGAAGACACAGGCAAAGGCTACTGCCCGCGATGCGCGAAAGAGCATCTTGAATTGAATCGCGGCATCGGCTTGCCGCAGTTGCCGCCGTCGAGACTCCCCGATAGCGAAGGTCCTGAGCTTGACCTCCACACTCCCGAACCCGCCGATCCGCCCGGCCGCTTGCGCTGACACGGCGTCGGCTCACACAGGGTTCGAACCTTTTCCACATGGTTTTTGACGCGACGCCCGCCTATAATCTCGCTCGGTTCTCTGGAACATAAAATGGAGGAAGCATGAAGCGAAGTGTCATGGCACTTACTGGCTTGCTTCTGCTGTTGCCTGCGGGACACTTCCCCGCTGCGGCGCAGGACGACGCCATGGCCACGACGACCTTGAAGGTGGGCGATGTCGCGCCGGATTTCAGTTTGCCGAGCGATCAACAAAAGCCGGTGAAGCTGAGCGACTATCGCGGAAAGAAGATCGTGATCCTCGCCTTCTACGTCCTGGCATTCACAGGTGGTTGAACGAAGGAACTACAGGCCTATCAGGCTGATTTGGCCAAACTCCAAGCAAGCGACACCGAAGTTTTCGGAATCAGCATCGACAGCCCTCCTGCCAACGGAGCTTTCGCGAAGCAAATTGGCGTCACGTTCCCGCTCCTAAGCGACATGAATCACAAAGTCCTCACTGCATACGGGATTCTGAAGAAATACCCCATGGGCGGAGATGACTACGAGTGGGCGCGGCGCACGACCTTCGTGGTGGACAAAGACGGGAAGATACAGCACATCGAATTCGACAACAGCGCTGTTAACCCAAATAACGCCGTTGACGTCTGCCTTAAGCTCCACGACAAAACTACGCCGTAGCCAACAATCCGCGCGGAGCAGATCATCGGGGCGGGCTCACTCCCGCCTCGCAGTGCTTACCTTATTCCTGCGAACCCTTGCAGTGGTCCAAAAAGCTCGCGCGGAGTTCGGCTGTTGCGCGAAATGAGGTCCGGGAAACTAGCCGTTCAAAAGCGTCCGCTGGATCCACCAATCCTCTCTTCCCCGCTATTAAGAGAACTCCAAGCGTGCCCGTCGTCGTAATTCCTCTGCTTCGTGCTGCGAGACGGCCTCTCTTCTCATCAATTAGCAGGAGGTCGGCGTGCGTTTCTTGCGCGAGCACGATTGCCTCGCGTTCGCCTGGATCCAAGACGCCAAGCGATGCATCCGGAGCTGTCGCTGCCGTGCGGATCTCAATCCAAGACGGTAGCCGCGAGACCCACGAACCCACCACCCGCGGCGCCATCGGATTGCGCAACTCGTCGATTACGGCGGTTGGAATTAGGACTTTTCCGAAGAGAGTGTGAAGCAGATAGTCCGATTCAATTTGAATCAGGTAGTTCAGCGGCGACGCGTCCGCGACGACGATTATTCGCGTCGGCCACCACCATTTTCATGACTGTCGAGCACCTTCTGCAAACCGCTCAAGTCTTCAGCGAGGTCATCGGCGCTGTACGAATGGTCGAGTATCGTGTGATCCTTCAGGAAGGTTTCAAACTCGAATCGAGACGTGAACGCAAGAAGGCGCGCCGCCTGAGACGCAGTTAAGTTGCCGGAGCGATATCCTGCGATCGCCACTGCCTCAAGAGCCTCGCGAGCGGGATCCGGGTGCTGATCGAGGTCGTTAGGAAGATCTACGGTGATCTGCATTGTAAGGAACTCCAATATCTGTCAACAGCCTAGCATGAAAATCGGCGGAAATCCCCTGAGACGCGGTCTCCGTCAAGCCCCGGATCGCACCGAACTCGGGCTGCCGCCGGAAGTCGGCGGCCGCATGGACGTTCGTCGGCGGACGATGGTAAGCTTCCGCCCTTAATCTTCGCACGCGAGGCAAGCGCGGTATTTCGAAGAGTGAAATTCTTTGCGCCCCTCCAGGATGACATCCGATGGAGCCCGATCCGAAGAGCGCACGCGATGCAGCACCCGGCTTGCGCGCTCTCGCGCAGCCAGTGGCGGCGCCGCTCACTCGCGCGGCAATATTTCTCGTCGTGACTCTAAAACCGGGCCCGCAGAGCCGCACGACCGTTCGGTCGTTGTGCGGAGATCTCAGCGCGATAATTCGGGCGGTGGAGACTCGCGATCTCGAAGCGGGCCTTTCCTGCATCATGGGGGTGGGGTCAGAGGCGTGGGACCGGCTATTTGGGCCGCCGCGGCCGGCAATGCTGCATCCGTTCCGGGAGATTCGCGCCGGAGAGCGCCACGCGGTTTCAACGCCGGGCGACTTGCTGTTCCACATTCGCGCGAAACGCATGGATTTGTGCTTCGAGCTGGCGACTCAAATCATGACGCGCATCGGAGACGCAGTTGCGCCGGCGGATGAAGTGCAGGGCTTCCATTATTTCGACGATCGCGATCTCATCGGATTCGTCGACGGGACCGAGAATCCCAGGGGGCAGGAGGCGATCGACGCCGTGCTCATCGGTGACGAGGACGCTGCATTTGCCGGCGGCAGCTATGTGATCGTGCAGAAGTATCTCCACGATCTAGCGGGATGGGATGCGCTGTCCACGGAGGCGCAAGAACGAATCATCGGCCGCAAGAAGCTGTCGGACATCGAATTGGACGCTTCGATCAAGCCAACTTCATCGCATAGCTCGCTCACCACGATCACCGAGGACGGAAAAGAAGTGAAAATCCTCCGCGACAACATGCCATTCGGCCGGCCTACACAGGGTGAATTTGGCACCTATTTCATCGGCTACAGCCGTTCGCCCAGCCCGACCGAGCAAATGCTCGAGAACATGTTTATCGGCCGTCCCCCCGGCAACTACGACCGGCTGCTCGACTTCAGCCGCGCCGTCACCGGGAACCTGTTCTTCGTGCCGTCCGCCACGTTTCTGGACGGCGTGGCCGATGACGAACCCTCAGCCGCAGTGCCATCCGCCGCACCGTCCGGCGAGCTCTCGTCATCCAACGAATCGCAGAACGATGGCTCGCTCGGTATCGGTTCCCTCAAAGGAGACACCTCACATGAATAATCTACATCGCGAGCTAGCCCCCATTTCCGAAGCGGCTTGGGCTCAGATTGAAGAGGAGACTTCGCGCACGTTCAAACGGTACCTTGCAGGACGACGCGTCGTCGACGTGCAGACGCCGGGGGGCACAGCTCTTTCCGCCGTCGGCACCGGGCACCTGCGGACGATCAAGGCCCCAAAAGACGGCATCGTCGCCAGGCAGCGCGAGGTGAAAGCCCTGGTCGAGCTGCGTTTTCCTTTCGAGCTGGATCGGCAGTCGATCGACGACGTGGAGCGCGGCGCGAACGACTCGAACTGGCAACCCGCAAAGGACGCGGCGCGCGAGATCGCCTTCGCCGAGGACTCCGCCGTGTTCGAAGGCTATGCCGCCGCCGGCATCGAAGGCGTCCGTCAGGGAACCAGCAATCCGCTTATGACGCTTCCCGCCGACGTGCGCGAGTACCCGGAAGCCATCGCCCAGGGCTTGAGTCAATTGCGGCTCGTCGGCGTCAACGGCCCCTACTCGGTTCTGCTCGGCGCCGACGCCTACACCGCGCTCGCCGAAACCAGCGATCATGGATACCCGGTGCTCGAGCATGTCAAGCGGCTCGCGATCGATAAAATCATCTGGGCGCCGGCCATCGCCGGCGCGTTCGTCCTGACCACTCGTGGCGGTGATTTCGACCTCCACATCGGCCAGGATGTCTCCATCGGTTACCTCAGCCACACCGACGCCGCTGTCCGGCTGTATCTGCAGGAGACGTTCACCTTCCTGTATCTCACCGCTGAGGCCGCCGTCGCACTGGCTCCTCCTGGGAAAGCGCAGAAGAAGTGACGCAGGGCGTCTAGGGCGTGCAACGAAAGGTGTGCCGCCAGCCGTTTGCAATCGCGACGGCACGGCCGAACAAAGGCGCTCGCCGACTCAATAACACGTCAACCTGCGTGATGCGCCAGGCTAGCGGGAAGTGTTGCGGCGGCTAAAGATCAGTCCGAAGATACCAACGAAAATACTCAGGGTAGGAAACAGCAAAATCAAAATGCCGTGGCGCAAAGCCTCGCGGCCCTGCACACCCGACGCGGCTGCGTTCTGGTAGCACATAGCGCAGCCCTGCGCCACCGCGCTCGACGTGCAGACGGCGAATAGCGCTGCCGAGACCGCCAACATCGCAGCCGACCGAAACACCAAGTTAAGAGTCGCCTTCAATTCGGGCCTCTCCCTCAGCTCATTGCCGCATATGCAGCAGCCGGACGCTATCCGGGAAGAACATGATGAGCATCATGCAGATGCAGAATACCGTGGCTGGCACGAGCAGCAGAAAGAGTCCGAGTCGCTCGAAGCGCAGGTGCATGAAATACGATACGATCAGCGCCGCCTTGATGAGCGACAAGCCCACCAGAATCGTCAGCATCAGGGCCGGAGCAAGCCTCAAATACGCGAGGAACACCTCCACTCCCGTAAGCCCCAACAGCCACACCCACACCGTAACGAACATCTTCGTGCTTCCCACATCGTGACCTTCCGCGGCTGCCACATGCGAAGTCATCGGCGCTCCTATCCTTTCAGGCTGACGGACATCAAGTACACCAGCGGGAAAATAAACATCCACACGAGGTCGACGAAGTGCCAGTAGAGCCCGCTCACTTCCACGTGGTCGGCATTGTATTTGCCCTTGCTGAACCCGCGCGCGATGATCGCCAAATAAGCGGCACCGATCGTCACGTGCAACATGTGCAGCCCCGTGAGCCCAAAGAACGTTCCGCCGAATAGCGGGGTGCCCCAGGGATTCTGCCACGGCGTAACGTGCTCGACGGTGATCAGCGTGTACCATTCCGTGGCGTGAATGGCGACGAACGCGAGGCCGAACAAGATAGTCCACCAGAGCATCTTCACGGCCTTTTTCGTTTCACCCTTTTGCGCCGCGGACACGCCAAACACCATCGTCAAGCTCGAGCTGAGCAGGATGACCGTCATCAATGTGGACTTGGCGATGGCAGGCCAGATCTCAAACGGCCTCGGCCAATCCGGATTGGCCAGCCGCACGTAGGCATAGCTGACGAGCAAAGCCGAAAAAGTAAGGGAGTCCGACACAATGAAGAGCCACATTCCCAATTTTTTCGAATTGATCGCGAAGGGAGATCGGCCGCCCGACCACGGCGACTCAACTATGCCTTCGAGTTCGGTTTCACTCACGTTTCACCGTCCCAGAATGAGGAGTAAGAACAGGAACACCCAGAGTCCGTCCATGAAATGCCAGTACATCGCCACCACTTCCGTGGCCGTGCCGCGCGTCAGGCGATGCGTCGGCCTGACGAGTACCGAAAGCAGCGCCAGGATGCCGCCGAGAAGATGCAGCCCGTGCGCTGCGGTAAAGACGTAGAAGAAGCTGCCGCTCGGATTCGTCGCGAGAAAAACGCCGACGCGTACCATCTGCCGCCAGGCGATCACCTGCCCAACCAGAAAGAAAATGCCCAGGATCGTCGTGACGCCCCACCAGTGGCGAAATCCAGGCAGGTCGTCGGCGCGGAAAAGCCGTCGCGAACGGGTGATCGTGACACTGCTCGCGACAAGAATGAGAGTGTTCAGCCATAAAATCCGCGGGAACACTGGCAGTGGCACCCAGCCGCTGTCCGGCATTCCCTTGCGGACGATGTAGGCGCTGACGAGCGCCATGAAAAACATCAGAATGCCGCCGAGCCCGATCGTCATCCCGGTGATATACGTGCGCTGCGGAACACGAGATGCACCGGACGATTCGTTGCCCTCCCCTCCGCCATACCCGCCGTTTCCACCGTTTCCGTCGGACGAACCTCCGCCCGTTCCGCCTTGATCGTGGCGGATCACCTCGATATCTGGTGTGGCTGTGGTTCCCGGCATCGTCGCTCCTACTTCTTCCGCGGGACGTTCTGCGGCTCGATGTTCTGAGGAATGAAATCAGGCTCGACTCCAGGAACGCTGAACTCATACGGGCCGCGGTAAACGCTGGGATAGTTCCCGCCGAAGTTATCGAGCGGCGGCGGGGAGTCCGTGTCCCATTCGAGAGTGGTGCCATCCCACGGATTCTTGGAGGCCTTGGCGCCGTGCTTCAAGCTCCAGAAAAAATTGGCCAGGAAGAAAATCTGCGCGGCCGCCGTGGCAAACGCGGCATAAGTGATGAAATTGTGGACCGGTTGCAGGGGCTTCAGAAAGTCAACCGCCGTGTAGTCGGCGTAGCGCCGGATTCCGCCCGCGATTCCCAGCCAATGCATCGGCATGAAGATCAGGTAAGCACCGATAAACGTTAACCAGAAATGGATCTTCCCGAGCGGCTCGCTCATCATGCGGCCGAACATTTTCGGGAACCAAAAATATGTCGCTGCGAACATCCCGAAAATCGCCGCCACGCCCATCACCAGGTGGAAATGCGCGACGACGTAGTAAGTCGCGTGGAGCCTATTGTCCACGGCCGGCTGCGCCAGAAAGAGTCCCGAGAGGCCGCCGCTAACAAACAGAGAGACGAAGCCCAGCGCGAACAGCATCGGCGTCTTGAATATGATCTTCCCATTCCAGAGTGTGCCGAGCCAGTTGAACGTCTTGATCGCGGAAGGAACGCCGATGGACATCGTCAGCACGGAAAACGCGAAGCCGGAATAGGGACTCATGCCGCTGACGAACATATGGTGTCCCCAGACCATGAAGCCCAGGAAACCGATCGCGCACAGGGCGCCGGCCATCGCCCGATATCCAAACACCGGCTTGCGCGAGAACGTCGACAGGATATGCGATGCGACGCCCATACCCGGCAGAATCGCGATGTAAACCTCCGGGTGGCCGAAAAACCAGAACAAGTGCTGCCAGAGCAGGGGCGAGCCTCCGCTGTGCGGCTGCAATTGATCGTTCACTACTGTGCCAGCCGGAATGAAGAAGCTCGTTCCCGCCGACCGATCGAGCAGCAACAGAACTCCGCCGGCCAGCAACACGCCGAACGCGAGCAACCCTAGAATCGCGGTGACGAACCACGCCCACACCGTCAGCGGCATGCGGAACAGGCTCATACCCGGCGCGCGCATGTCGATTGTGGTGGCGATGAAGTTGAGCGCACCGAGCAGTGAAGCCAGGCAGAAAAGGGAGATGCTGACAATCCACATCGTCTGACCCCAGCCTTCGCCAGGTCCTGTCACTTCGCCAAGGCCGCTGAGAGGAGCGTAACCGGTCCAACCGCTGATTGGCGCGCCTCCCGGAACCACAAACGCCGCCAGTATCGCCACGAACGCCAAGAACGTCACCCAAAACGAAAGCATATTCAGGTGCGGGAAAGCCATGTCAGGCGCGCCGATTTGAATCGGCAGAAAATAGTTTCCGAAGCCGCCCTGGGGCGCCGTGGTGAGGACGAAAAACACCATGATCGTGCCGTGCATCGTCAGCACCGCCGCATATTGCTCCGGCGTCATCAGGCCGCCGTTCAAGAACGGAATGTGCGCGCTCGGCCAGGCCAGGTGGAAGCGCATGATCACGGAAAGAATCACTCCGATGACGACCGCCGTCATAGCCAGCAGGATGTACTGGATGCCGATCACTTTGTGATCGATGCTGAAGATGTACTTGCTGACAAAGCCCGTCGGCGCGTGTGGCACGACGTGGGCGTGCGAACTCATGCAGGGCCTCCTGGACGGGTTTCAGGGTTTGTACTTGCAAACCCTGAGCTGAAAAAGTTCGGGTTCACTGGCCGGCCGCCGGCTGTTCCTGCTGCTTCAGGAAATTCTCGTAGTCGGGTTCGGAAACGACGTCGAGGAACGTCCGCATCCGGTAATGAGCCAGGCCGCACAATTGCGTACAAACCACTTCGTACCGCCCGATTTTGTTTGCGGTGAAGTGCATCGGGATGACCATGCCCGGAACGGCGTCTTGCTGCAGGCGCAACTCGCGCACGTAGAAATTGTGAATCACATCCTGCGAGCGAAGAAGTAACTCGATTTCGTGATCGACGGGAACGGTGAGTGTGGGAACCACGATGTCGTCTTTGCCCGCGGGATCGTTGGGATCGAGGCCCAGGGGATTGCCGGTGGACGCGCTGATCAGTTTCGGATCGAGCTTGCCGAATTTGCCGTCGGGGCCGGCGTAGCGAAAATTGTAGACGAATTGATTTTCGGTTACTTCCACCTGAATCGCGCCCGGCGCGGCCTGCGCGAAGCGCATTTCCGCCCACGCCCTGTATCCCATCAGGCCTAATCCGACGAACAGGATGATCGTCGCCGTGGTCCACACGATCTCCATGGTGTTGTTGCCGTGGGTGTACGTAGCGCGCTGACCGCGGTCGCGAAACCGGAATATCGCGTACGCCAAACCGAGCTGCGAAAGGATGAACACCGTGCCGGTGACGATCAGCGTCAAGTCGTATTGATGATCGATCTCGTTACCCACCGATGTGATCGAAGCCGGCGCTTCCCATAGCCGCGACACGAAAATGTACACCGTGACGACGACGAGCGTGACGATCAGGAGTGACAACAGCCCTGCGGTTGCGGCAGACCCACGCTCGGACTTCCTGCTGAGCTTCCTTCGGAACTTCCCACGTCGCATTCGCTTTTGCTCCCTTGCCCCGTTGGCAAAAAGCGTGAATGGAACCGATAAGAAACACGCATCATATATAAGCGGAGAAGAATTTCAAGGACGAAGATGGAGCGGAGTGCGACGCTCGCGATCAATGGGCGGGGATGTCAACCTGAGTGCAGGTTCCTGGCTTTGCGGCGTCGATCGCCGCAACAATCCGTGGAATCATCGGCCTGACGAGGCTCCATTTGCTTCGGCTGAGAATCACGACGGCGAGTTTGCGGTTCTTCAGATTTTGTTGATAGGGAAGGTTCGCGTCGGTGGTGAGAAGAACGTCGAATCCCGCTTCTTCGGCAACACGCAGCAGTTCACCGTTGAGCAACATGCTCCAACCTTCCTCATAGGCCGTCCTAACAGTATGGGTCTGCAAAGCGCCCCGAATCGCAACGGGAGTTCCTTGGTCGAAAAGGACGAGCATTACGATGAGAGCGACGGAGATTCCAAACTTTGTGCGGCAAAATCCAAGACAGCCTTGACCTGGTCGCGCGTGAGGCCGTCGTACATTCGCACGATTTCGTCGATGGCGAGGCCGTCTTCCAAGTTTTCAAAGACGGCAGACACAGGCATGCGCGTCCCACGAAAGACCCATGCACCGCTGACCTTCCCGGGCACGCTTTCCACCGCCGGACATTTTGACCAATCCAGTGCCATGTAATGCTCTACCGCATTCTAGCTCAAATCGGCATCCGGGAGCGGAGTTCTGGCCGGCAAGCACCCTGCCCTATTCGTAGCGCAGAGACACCATCGGGTCGACGCGAGAAGCGCGTCGCGCCGGAATGTACGTGGCGAACCACGAAACCGTGCTGAGCAGCGCGGCGACAAAAACAAACACGATCGGATCCCAGGTCTTTACCCCGTAGATCAGCCCGGCCATGAACCGCGTGAGCCCCAGCGCCGCCGCAACGCCAATGACGACTCCGATTGCCGCCAGCCGCATTCCCTGTAGCACAACCATCTTGCGCACGTTCTCGGGGCTTGCTCCCAGCGCCATGCGAATCCCGATTTCCTGGGTGCGCTGCTGAACCGAGTACGCCATCAGGCCGTAGATTCCGATCGCTGCCAGAAGCAGCGCGACGCCCGCGAAAATTGAGAGCAGCATGGTATTGAAATCGCTTCGCGCCGTGGATTCTCCCACCACCTGGTCCATCGTGCGGATATGCGCTACCGGAAGTCCGCCCGTGGCCACGCGAAGTTCGCGCTGAAGGTCCGCGCTCAAAGAGAACGGCGCAACCTTCGTGCGAATCACCCAGTGGATGGGAAGCACCCGGCTCTCGAGCGTGGTGATCCCATCAAGCACCTGCGGCTCGGGCAAAAACATCATGGGCGTCAGTCCGCTGTCGAGGCCTCCATCGCGGGTGTCGCCGACGATGCCTATAATCTGCCGCGGCGGCTCTTCGAATTCCGGACCGAGGCCGTGCCCGATCGTGATGCGCGCTCCGACGGCGTCGCCCTTCGGCCAAAACTGCTTGGACATTGCCTCGGTGATCACAACCACGCGATCGGACCCGACGTCGTCGCGTTCGGTGAACGTCCGGCCGCGCAGCACCGGAATCCGGAATACCTGAAAGTATTGCCACGAGACGTTGCGCCACTGCACATCGCCGTTGTAAGGCCCATCGGTGGGCGGAACTCCTTCAATCGTGAAGGGCAGATCGACGCCTCCCGTGAGCGGCAGGCAGCAAGTGCTCGCAATGGAATCCACTCCCGGCAACGCATCAACGCGCAGTTCCACCTCGCGCACCGCCTGAGCGACCCCGGCCGTCTTCTCGAATCGCGTGCCCGAAAGCGACATCTCCATCGTCAGCACGTTGTGTGCGTCGAAGCCGGGTTTTACAGATCGCAGCGTCGCGAAAGTGCGAATGAGCAGTGCGGCACCGACAAGCAGAATCAGCGCGAGCGCCATCTCGGTGACGACGAGGATTGAGCGCGCCTTGTTCTGGCGGAAGCCGCTCCCGGTGCGCGAGCTGCCTTCCCTGAGCGTCACGCTCAGGTCGGTGCGCGACGCGCTGAAAGCAGGTATCAGGCCGAAGAGGATGCCCGTGAGCAGCGCAACGCCTAGCGTAAATGCAAGCACGCGCCAGTCGAGCGACACTGCCGAACCATGCTCGCCCAGCCGCGGAATGTCCACCGGGTTGATCGCAAGCAAACCGCGGACCCCGAAGTAACCCAGCGCAAGCCCGAGAACGCCTCCCACGAGTGACAGCAGCACGCTCTCCGTGAGCAACTGATAAACGATGCGGCGGCGTCCCGCTCCGAGCGCGGACCGAATCGCAATCTCGCGCTTGCGCAGCGTCGCGCGAGCGAGCAGCAGGTTCGCCACATTGGCGCACGCGATCAGAAGCACGAAGCCGACTGCGCCCAGCAGAATCAGCAGCGCCGTGCGAACGTCCCTGACCACCGTGTCTCTCAAAGGCACCGCCGTGGCGCTTTCTTTCGAGTCCATCAGCGGACCCGGAAATTTCCTGCGGAATTCCTCCGCGGAAAGCTTCATTGCAGCCTTGGCCTGGTCGATCGTGACTCCCGGGCGCATCCGGGCCGCGCACAGCAAGTAATGTCCCTGATTCGTGCTGTTGGGGTCTGCTTGAAGCGGCAGCCAAATGTCCGCGACGGGATCCGTCTTGAACGTCGGACCAAGCACACCGATCACTACGTAAGGGTCGCCGGAGACCGCGATCGTTTTGCCGACGAGGGCGGGATCGGCGCCGTACTGGCTGCGCCAGAGGCCGTTGCTGATGACGACCACGTGCGGCCCGCCGGGGCGATCTTCCTCGAGCGTGTAAGTGCGGCCAACCGCCACGGGCGCGCCAAACACCGCGAAGTAGTCCGCCGAAGCATGAATTCCCTTCACTTGCTGCGGACGGTCTCCGCCGGTGAGATTAATGCCCGGGCCTGCAAAGTCGTATGCGGCGACCGCCTGGAACAACTGCGTCTGCTCGCGCCACACCATGAACTTCGGAATCGAAGTGGAGTTTCCGTCGCCGTCCGGGAAATGGCGCATCAGCGCGACCAGCCGATCCGGCTGCGGATATGACAGCGGTTGCAGCAGAACCGCGTTGACGACGGAGAAAATCGCCGTATTCGCGCCAATGCCCAGCGCGAGCGCGGCAATCGCGGTAGCGGCGAACGCAGGACTCCGCCACAGGACGCGTACCGCATGCTTCAAGTCGCCGACCAGGTTCTCGACAAAGTTTCCGTTTGCCATGAAGCAGCACTCCTCATCAATTTCCTTAAGCAGATGCAATTCGCCCTCGTGCCATGACAGCTTATACGGCAGCGCGGGACGAAATGTTCCCGGGAAACGCAGGACGCTGGGGAGGCAAACGAACCAAATTCGTTTTGCTCCCGAGCACGAGAAGCGTACGATGCACCCCGCGGGCATCGGCCAGCCCTGCTCCTGAACCCGACGTGCATACCGTGAAAGGAGGGAAGCCAAAGTGGGAGGCCTGATCCCATTAACCGACGCATCTCGCCGCCCGGCGCACTTTCCGATTGTCACGCTCTGTCTCATCCTCACAAATTTCGCGGTTTTTTTCCTTGAACTCAGCGGCCGCGATACATTCGTCCAACAATGGTCGGCGATCCCGGCGAACATCGTTGCCGGCCATCACTGGATCACCATACTCACAGCCATGTTCATGCACGGCAGTTGGTCGCACATCCTTGGCAACATGATTTTCTTGTGGGCCTTCGGCCCCGAGATGGAAGACGCGATGAATCCGTTGCGGTATTTGGTGTTCTACCTAGCCGGCGGATTCGTAGCCATGCTCGCTCAAATCGCCATGAGCCCCAGTTCCGCCGTTCCCAACCTGGGCGCGAGCGGCGCAATTGCCGCCGTGATGGGCGCATTTCTGGTCACGTACCCCGGCGACGAGATTAAGTCGATTCTGATCATCTTTGTGTTCATTCGAATCACCATGATCCCGGCCGGGCTTCTGATTGGCTTCTGGTTTCTCATCCAACTCTTTAACGTCGGGTCGGTGGCAGCCACCCAGACGGGCGGAGTTGCCTACGTAGCCCACATTGGCGGCATTCTCTTCGGAGCTCTCACCGCACGCCTTTTCGAAGGCCCCCGGCAGCCCGCCGACTAGAAGGCATCTGCCCAAGCCGATCAGGGCGTGCCAGACGCGGGCGCGGCCGATCGCACTGCAGCCATCGACTCCGTGTGGTTCCACGACGGCGGCGTCACACCGAGCAAGTGCTGCACGAAGAAGTCGAACCGCTTATGATCGCCGTAGGCGGCGTACTGATCGCCGCGAGCGGCTGGATGGTTCGCTCCGGGAACGACGAGCAGATCGAAATTCTTGTTGTGTTTCATCAACTGATGCACCACCTGCATCGTGGAAGACGGATCGACGTTCGTATCCAGCTCGCCCACGATCAGCAAGAGGTCGCCTTGCAGCCGGTACGCGTTATCCACATTCGACGACTCGGAATATTGCGGACCGATGGGCCAGCCCATCCATTGCTCGTTCCACCAGAGCTTGTCCATGCGGTTATCGTGGCAACCCGCGTAAGAAACAGCGGCTTTATAGAATTCGGGGTGGAAGAGCAGGCCGCCCAGGGAGTTCTGGCCTCCGGCTGACCCGCCGTAGATTCCCACGCGCGTAACGTCGTACCACGGGTATTTCGCTGCCACCGCTTTGTGCCACAGGATGCGATCAGGGAAGCCGGCGTCTCCTAGATTCTTCCACGCCGTATCCTGAAACGCCTTCGACCGATTCGACGTTCCCATGCCGTCGCTCTCCGAGACGATGAATCCAACCTCCGCCTGCGACATCATGGGCGAATAGACCATGAAGGACTTGGGCACGAAAGAGCCCTGCGGTCCCGCGTAGATGTATTCGATGACGGGATATTTCTTCGAAGCGTCAAAATTCGCCGGACGAATAATGATGCCCCAGATCGGCGTCTTGCCGTCGCGACCGGGCGCGGTGAAAACTTCCGGCGGCTTCCAGCCGGCTTTCACGAGTTCGGTCATATCGCCGCGCTCGAGGGTGGCGAGCACGGAATTGTCGGCAGTCTTGCGCAGCTCGAGAACCGGCGGCAGATCGAGACGCGAATAGTTGTCGACAAAAAACTTTCCGTCGTGCGAATACGCCCCTGTGTGATTGCCCTCTTCGGGCGTGAGGCGCGTGAGGTCCGAACCATCGAAGTTGATGCGATAGTAGTAGGCGAAGTACGGATCCTGGCCAGGATACATTCCGCCGGCGCTGAAATAGATTTGACGCTTCTCGTCGTCGACGCGCTGCACCGCGCGAACCACCCATTCGCCCTTCGTGATCTGGTTCTTCACGGCGCCGGTGACGCCATCCAGCATGTACAGATGATTCCAGCCGTCGCGCTCCGACATCCAAATCACTTCTTTGCCGTCGTCGACGTCGTGGCGGTACTTCTTGCCGGAATCGGCCTGACTGCCGTTCGCCTCGCGATAGTTGAAGAAGGTCTTCGGCTCTTCCGAAATCACGGCGCGCGGCTTGCCTGTTGCGGCGTCAACTTCAATCACTCGATAAACCTGGTGGCCGCGCTGGTTGTATTCGAACGTGAATGCGCGGCTGTCTTTGCGCCAGACGATTTCCGTTAACGCGTAGGGATTGGGGAATAAGGAGTTGTCGACGTTCGTTTGCTTCTTCGCGACGACGTCAAAAAGCACCGGCTGATCGAGGTCGAGAACATCACCCGGCTTGGTGTAAGGAACCGTGAAATTCTCCGGCTGTAGCTGGTCCTCGGGAGACGACGAGACGTAATGAACCTCGCGGTGGTATCCGGGCTTCACGCTGTAGGCAGCGAGCTTCGCAGAGTCTGGCGACCAAACGATTGAAGAAAGATCGTAGTGATTGCCTTCGGAACCGTCGGTGCTAAGGAACGTCAGGTCGTGAGATCCCGGCCGGCGAATCGCGACGTTGTAGTTATTGATGATTGCTTCCCACTTTTCGTCCGGCGAGACGCGCGGCCCCTCTTGTCCCCTGCGGCTGCCCTCGATTTCGCCGCCACCGCGGTTGTCACCGGCTTTCTTGCAGACGGAATCCGCGAGTGTGCAACGAACCGGCGTGCTGTCGACGAGCGTGAAGAACGACGCGCCGCTCGGATCGAAATTGAGGAAGGTAAGCGGGAGCTCGTCCGCCTTGTATGTATTGCCGGTTGCCGCGGAAAGCGATGCGGCGATTTTCTCTTGGTCGAACGCAGGCTGCTTCTTCAGCGTCTCGGCGTCGACGATGATGAACTCAGTGGCGCCGTGCGACAGCTTCCGATACCAAAAGCGGTTCGTGTCGCCGATCCACGAAGCGGGCCCGGCGATGTCGATCGCCGCGGCCTCATACTTTTGCTTCAAAGAAGTGGCGCGCTCGTAGTCAGCCGACGTGCCCTGAGCGCGGGTAGCAGTCGGTATAAAGAATACAATCCACGTCGCCAGAATCACCCAAATTGTGGACCCTTCTCTTTTCATGATTTTTCCTTCCGTGGATGGACGCCGCTCCCACAACACACCTGGGCTTGCGGGCGTGCGACGGTGATCCGATGTGGAACTTCGCGAGCGGCGCGATTCTACACCCACAGGAGGTTAGTTGGCGGGGCAAAGTCTGGGGGACTTAAGAAGTGATCCGGGAAGGTTGGTGCGGTCGAGTGGATTCGAACCACCACGGTATTGCTACCGCCAGCCCCTCAAGCTGGTGCGTCTGCCAGTTCCGCCACGACCGCGTTCGTTACCCATCCTAAGCGCCGAGGATTTCGTTTGTCAAATAGGTTGCGACAACCGCTATTTGTGCGGCGGGTTCTGCGGAGGCGGCTGTTGAACCGGCTGCTTCGGCGCAGGCTGGCTAGGCTGTAAAGGGATTTGCACGGGCGGCGTTGCGGGCTTCGCGGGCTGCTTGGACGCGGGCTGCGACGTTTGCTCGAGGACCGAGCCGGTGCTTATCTCACTGGGGCCGCGTTTCACTGAGAGCGTTAGCGACGTCATCATGAACACGATCGCGCACCATGTAGTGGCGCGGGAAAGAAACGTAGCAGCGCCGCGCGGGCCGAACGCGGTCTGGCTGCCTGCCCCTCCGAACGCGCCCGCAAGGTCCGCGGCATTGCCGCTCTGCAGCATGATGACGACCACGAGCACAAAGCACACCATCACATGCAGCGACACGAGGACGTACGGCACGCGCCAGCCGATCCAGATCAAGCCGACCGCGACGGCCAGCGCCAGTCCCCATTTTGCCCAGAATGGCATGTAATTCCTTACCTCTTGAGTTTCTCGAGCGCCGTTTTTCTGTGTGTTTTAGTGCCTCGGGGCTATCGGCGCCTAAAAATTCACGATCGCTGCAAACGATTGCGCATCCAGGCTCGCCCCGCCAACGAGCGCACCATCAATCTCCACCTGCGCCATCAACCCTCGTATGTTGTCGGGTTTGACGCTGCCACCGTAGAGGATTCGAAGTGCGGAGGCCCGCTCGCGCGTGAACCGTGCCGCCGCCAGATCTCGAAGATGGCAGTGACAATCCGCTGCCATTTCCGGCGTGGCCGTGCGACCGGTTCCGATTGCCCACACAGGCTCGTAAGCTACAACAATACGCGAGAACTCCTCGCCGGTCAACGCAGCCACCGCGCCTTCGAACTGCCGTTTCAGGACGCCGTGAGTGTGATCGCCTTCGCGCTCGGCAAGCGTTTCGCCCACGCAAACGATCGGCGTGAGGCCGGCCGCCAGGGCGGCCTTCGTCTTGCGATTCACGGATTCATCCGTCTCGCAGAAATACTGGCGTCGCTCGGAATGCCCGATGATCACTCCCCGGCAACCCGCGTCCACCAGCATGCGTGTCGATACTTCACCCGTGAACGCGCCTTCGCGCTCCCAGTGCATATTCTGCGCTGCGATGGCGATCGCGCTGCCTCGCGCGGCCTCCACCGCCGCGTCAAGCGCCGTGAACGGCGGCGCCACCACAATTTCGCAGTGATGCGAGCCATGGACGAGCGGCTTGAACGCTTCGAAGAACGCGCGCGTCTCCCCGCGCGTCTTGTACATTTTCCAGTTCCCAGCGATCACCGGTCTCCGCAATCACCCTCCTAACCACATGAATGATAAGCACCGGACCCGGAAGATTACCACAAGCCCTCCGATCGTAAGGGTCCGAGAAACGGCGCCTTGGAGAAAAAGGGAGCGGAGCGCGCGGCAGAACTCGCACGTTCGTGGCGAACTACATTCTCCGGCACCCGATTGGGCCTGCTAACGATGTGGTTTCGTTGACTTGGGATAGCCCCCACCATAATATGTCGTGACCATGACGGATCCCCGGCCGCTGGCTGGCAAGAAAGTCTCCCGTTACGTCATCCTCGAAAAACTCGGCGGCGGCGGCATGGGCGTCGTCTACAAAGCTGAAGATAGCGAGCTTGGCCGCTTCGTCGCGCTAAAATTTCTTCCGGAAGACCTCAATCGCGACGCCCAAGCCCTCGAACGATTTCGGCGTGAGGCGCGCGCCGCTTCCGGGCTCAACCATCCCAACATCTGCACCATCTACGAAATTGGCGAGCACGAAGGCAATCGCTACATCGCCATGGAATTTCTCGACGGCGCCACCCTCAAGCACGTCAACGCCGGGCGGCCCATGGAGATCGAGGGCCTGCTCGACTACGCCATCCAAATCGCCGACGGCCTCGATGCTGCCCACGCCGAAAACATCGTTCATCGCGACATCAAGCCCGCCAACATTTTCATCACCAAGCGCGGCCACACCAAGATCCTCGATTTCGGCCTGGCTAAAGTTTCCAGTTCTCCCCGCGCCAGCAGCCACACAAACTCAATCGATACTCTCGGTGTCGACTCCAATCAACTCACCAGCCCCGGCACCTCGCTTGGCACCGTCGCCTACATGTCTCCCGAGCAAGTTAAGGGCAAGGAACTCGACGCTCGCACGGATCTTTTTTCTTTCGGCGTGGTCCTCTACGAAATGGCCACCGGCCAGCTTCCTTTTCGCGGCGACACCTCGGGCCTCGTCTTTGACGCCATCTTGAACCGGCCGCCCGTCTCTCCCGTCCGCCTGAATCCCGAAGTCCCCGAAAAACTCGAAGCCATTCTCCAAAAAGCATTGGACAAGGATAGCAACCTTCGT
>Ga0073928_10001009_pt1 | contig 57139 bp, 56 predicted proteins | sample PaiPotPPA55metaG_FD_76969 | JGI IMG/M metagenome (GOLD analysis project Ga0073928, IMG submission 76969) | Iron sulfur acid spring bacterial and archeal communities from Banff, Canada, to study Microbial Dark Matter (Phase II) - Paint Pots PPA... ... | reverse complement strand
TCACCACCCTGAGAATGCAGAGAATGTGGGAGACGCCAAGTTTGTCATGCTGTGGCAGAACAAGGATGGCGTGTGGAAGGTCACGCGTGTGATCAGCTACAACCACAACCACGGACTTCTGGCGAAGTAGGCGGGGAACTCTACTCGCGATTACGCTCACGATCCCGTCAATGAGCGAGAACACCTGTGGCTGTTGAAAAAGGAACCAAAGCAGTAATTTCAGTCAATTTCAGTATCTGTGGCAGACGAACATTCAATAACTTACGAACGAATTTCGCTGTTGAAATTCCTTAAAAAGAGTTTTTCAACAGCGTAGGGCCCGGCCGGTGGTCGGGGCAAAGCGGAAAGGAACTTGTCAGTTCCTTGGAAGCAGGGGCCCGCGTGCGCGGGACCAAACCGTCGAGGAACTCGACACAGGTGGCGCTATCCGCCGCGATCGATCATACTCAGACTAGCGGTAGACGGCGGAAGTAGGCCGGAGTGTCAGTGGTGCTGTTGTGGAAGCCCGATTGGAAGCGCGGTCCCGAGTTCCGTGTCCCAAACAGTGGTGACAATCGATGGCTCAGCCGCCGGTTGATCCCGTTCAGAAGAGTACTTTTCTTATTGCGCGACTCGGCCACCGTCTGCTGCTGCGGCTAACCTCGACCGCCTCCCGAGGCGGGAGGGATTTTCCGTCTTCCATGCGAAAGACGCTATTGCCTTCACTTTTCGACAAGACCTCGTGTTCGCTCAACGCCATTCGATTGATTCCAAAGAATCAGCCGAGTGGTTCCTCAGAAGCTACACCTGATTTCGACAGTCTGCTCCCACGATTGGCGATCTCCAAAAGAAAAGCCGCCCCGATCAGCTAGTCTGTGGGGAGATTGTGCTGTTAAACATGATGCGCCAGAACTTCCATTCGCCATCGGCCTGCCTTTTGAAAATCCAAAGGTTTTTCAAGCTCAACTTTTCAACCCCGCCGCTCGACTTAGATGTTCGGATGGCGTTGACAGTGGCTCGAGCAAAGCCCCAATGCCCTGTTGCTTCAACCTCATCGTAAACCAGGCTGCATTTTTCTTCATAGGTCTCGGCGTACTCGTGGGAGAGACGACGGATCTCTTCTTTGCCGAAGATGGAAGGGCGACCGGGGGGCATGATAACAACATCGGGGTCCATCGTTGCCATCCGCCTGTCCAGATCCTCAGCGTTTACTCCCGCGAAAAACTCCTCCCCTAGTTTCTTGATCGCCTTCACGTCATCGTCGGTTGTCGCATTCGTGTCCATGAGTCCTCCCCTGCCGGTAACATCAGGGAAACGTTTCCACTTGGCGATAAGGTTAGCACTGGCGCCTAACCTACACTGCCTCAAGTGGTGAAATATCCCGATTACACAACCGACGGCCGACACCGGCTCAACGCGCTTGTAACTCAAACTTGGGTCAAATGAGGCGCTACAGCGTTTCGGTGGTACTCCGGGGTCACCTTTTTCTAACTCGCACTCCTAGCGCCTCCTACTGAAAAGGCCCCTTGTAGTGTGTTGAAAACAATAGGCGAATTTTAGGCTGTTTTGCGGTTCTAACCCTTAGCCGGGCACGCTTTTCAACTCCCCGGAATCCTGCCTGAATGGGGGCTCAAAGCGGTCGGAATGATATCTGGATGTCTACTATGTCTATAGACTTGTCTCACTATCACGAAAATACATCGTGCGCGTGCAAAAACCTATCCGTCGGGCCGCGAAAGGAAGGGCCTGCGGGGATTCAGACCCCATATCCCCCACCCCGGCAAGAGGGCTGGAGTTAAAGCCACCGGGCCGACAGAGCGCACGCCCGCACATTTACCGTGTCAAGGTCCAGTTCAACGGTAACTGATTGACATTCAACGGCACTGGCAGCCACCTTTGGCGTTGTAAGGAACTCTCAGGAACTGTTAACGGAACCCAAATTGGACCCAGATATTCAAGCGCATTTTGGATTACTTCCGCTTTGCCCGTGATCCAGGCACAATCCGCAGAAGCGCCTGCGCTGGTAGAGTCGAAATCCAACATAGTCATCAAACCAAAAGGCAGCTCGCAATCTACCGGCTTACGCTGAAACGCGCTTCGTAGATGTACGCTCAGGAAGTGTCTTCCTTGCGTTCCTGGTTGATGAATGAAGCCACATTGGTCGTCTTCCGTCTTTGATCTGAGCCCGTGAGCAAACGGCAGGCCCGCTATAATTGTTGACGCTCATGGACTGGGTTCCGGCCGCTATCCGCTGGTTGTTCGACTCGGAGCATGGCGCATTTGATCGCCTGATTCCGCGCTGGCTCTTCTTGCGAGCACTCGGTGGTATTTATTTTTCTGCTTTCTTCTCGCTCGTCTTTCAGATCCGCGGGCTCATCGGCCCGGAAGGAATTCTCCCGGCGGGCGAATATCTGCAAGCGGTGGCACATTCGCTTGGCTTCATCCGCGGCTTATGGTTTGCGCCGACTTTGCTTTGGCTTGCGAGCGGCCCGCATCTGCTGGCCGCCCTGTGCTGGGCGGGCATGGTCGCGTCGCTGCTGTTGGCTCTGAATGTATGGCCGCGCGGAATGCTGGTGGTCTGTTTTGTGTGCTTCCTTTCGTTCGTCAGCGCGGCGCAGGATTTTTCCAGTTATCAATCGGACGGGATGCTGCTCGAAGCTGGATTCATTGCGCTCTTCTTTTCTCCGCCTGGATTCCGCCCCGGCATGGGCGTGGCATCTCCCCCATCGCGCGCCAGTCTGTTCCTGCTGCAATGGGAATGGTTTCGCATCTACTTCGAGTCCGGTGTCGCGAAGATCATCGGTGGAGATCCCGAGTGGCGCAACTTTACAGCGATGGACGAGTACTACCAGAACGGTCCGCTGCCCACGTGGATCGGCTGGTACATGCAGCATCTGCCGCACTGGTTCCATGCTTCCACAGTTTTTGCGACGCTGGCCCTCGAACTGGTTTTGGTTTGGATGCTGTTTCTGCCGCGCCGCTGGCGAATCGCGTGCTTCCTTATTGTGACTCCCTGGCAACTCGTAGTTATTGTCACCGCCAACTACACGTTTCTAAACTACCTTGTCCTGACGTTGGGATTCCTTTTGCTGGATGATCGCTTTCTGCTGCAGTTTCTCCCGCAACGATGGAACAATTCCTTCGTAGTGAGAGCAACAACCGGTAACGAGGGCAATTCGATGGCGTCTGAACCGAATGAACCCCATAAGCCGGAGGTGTCGGCAGCACCAGCACGACCCGGGCAAAGTAGATTGCAAAGTTGGAGAGGCAGCTTCCGTCAACAGGTCAAGATATTGAAGCTGTCTTTGGTCAGCGTGGTGCTTAGCTGGATCTTCTACGCTACCACGGTGGAGTTAATCTGGATGTTTTATGCACTGCCACTGCCGATGGTGCCCGTGGCAGCGCTCGAACCCTTTCGGATTGCCAATCGATACGGCCTCTTCGGCATCATGACCAGGGGCCGATACGAGATCGAGTTCCAGGGTTCCGAGGATGGAAAAACCTGGGTGACATATCCGTTCCGCTACAAACCTCAGGACCTGAGTGCGTCACCCGGGATTTACGCGCCCTATCAGCCGCGATTCGACTGGAATCTCTGGTTTGCGTCGCTAGGCTCATGGCAGGACTATCCGATTGTGCCCAGAACTGAAGTCCGGCTGCTTTCCAATGACCACGACGTTCTCGCTCTCTTTGAGAAGAATCCCTTTCCGCATGAGCCCCCGCGCCAGGTGCGTGCCGTGATTTGGCAATATTGGTTCGCAACCATATCAGAGAAACGAACCCAAGGACTCTGGTGGCGCCGTCAATTCCTGGGACTCTACGCACCAACGATCGAGCGCGGACCCGATGGCGCCATTCGTGGCGTCGCCTGGCCTACGGCTGCCCCTCATGAGTGATTCCGCCAGCGATTTCCTATCAGCGATCGAGCAGTTCACGCCTTCAGACTAACCGCCGTTCCACCTCGACAATCCCATCCTCGCCGCGTGATAGCCGCACATTCCGTGCACTCCTCCGCCGGGCGGAGTGGATGCGGAGCAGATGTAAATACCTCGTGCCGACGTGGCGTAATGTCGCCATGTCGGTCGAAACAGAAACTGACCAATGTCCATGGCCCCGCCTCCGATATCGCCTCCTACAAGGTTAGCGTCCATGCTCTCAAGATCTGCGGGAGAAAAGACACGCCGGGCCAAAATGCGGTCGCGGAAGCCGGGAGCGAACCGATCAATCTGATCCTCCAGCTTCTCAAGAACGTTTACGTTGGACCCGTTCGGCACATGACAATAAGCCCACGCTGTGTGCTTGCCCAGCGGAGCCCGTGAGCTATCGAAAAGACTAGGCTGGGCCAGCAGAACGAACGGACGGTCGGCGTTCTGTCCCATTCGGACCGCCTTTTCCGCAGCGGCAATCTCCTCAAAGGTTCCGCCCAGATGCACGGTCGCTGCCCGCAAACAATCGTCAGCTTTCCAGGGAATGGGTGCGTTCAGCGCGTAATCCACTTTGAAGACGCCAGCTCCGTAGCGGTACTTTCCCAGTCGCCGCTTGTAGCTGTCAGATAATCTCTGTCCGCCAACATCGAGAAGCTGCCGCGGAGTCAGATCACAGAAAAGCAGATCATAGTTCGCCAATGCTGCCAAGCTTTGGACCTGCGACGAAGTTTTTACTTTGCTTCCAAACGTCGAGAGATACCCGCATAGCGAATTGGTCAGTGACTGCGCGCCGCCGCGAGGAATCGGCCAGCCAACCGCATGCGCTGGCGCGGCCATCAGGATTGCGAACGCCGCGCTCAACGGTTCGTCCAAGCTGAGGAAAGAGTGAGCAGCCAGGCCCGCGAAGAGTGCCCGGGTTCGTTCGTTACGAAACCGGCGGGCAACAGCTCGGGCAGACCGGAGCGCGACCATGCCAAAACGCGCCATCAGCCAGGGATGTCTGGGAATAAAGGGAACGGGACGCAGTACCTCCGGAGCAAATTCAGTCCAGCGCTCGGCAAACGGACGCATGAGCTTGTCCCATGCTGGTCCGTCGATCCCCAGCGAATCTCTTGTTTCATCGAGGCCACGTTCCAACATCACCGCCGTGCCGTCATCGAGAGGATGTGCCAACGCAGCCGGCGAGTGAATCCACTCCAAGCCGTGGCCTTCCAGAGGTAGCGACGAGAAGAATGGCGACCCTGCGCCGAGCGGATAGACTGCTGATCCGAAATCATGCCGAAAGCCCGGCAAAGTTAACTCCAACGTGCGCGCAGCTCCGCCCGGCGTTGACTCCGCTTCGAGTACGTCCACCTGCAGTCCAGCCTGGGCCAGAACGATGGCCGCTGCCAGTCCATTTGGTCCGGCGCCAATCACGCACGCCTTACGGCTCATCGTGAATCACCCTGAACGCCACCCCTCATAAAATACCCGCTGCTCTCAGCATAAGTGATTCCCGCGGTGACGTGGGAGATTCGAGCGCTCCGATGCTCTCGAGGTGCCAAAGGCGTAGCTCTCCGCTGAGCGCTTGCAGGGTGTTCCTGGATCGAGTGAAAGCCGCGGTTGACGAGTAAGACCTTACTGTGTTCAACGAGGTGCAATTTTATGTGTGGCTGTTCCTGTCGCGTGGCCGCGAAACCCACGGCCCCCACGAATGACGATCACTAATTGTGGCGCGGGGGAAATTGAGCACCTCGTAGCCTCCAGAGCCAACCGATTCCGGACGTGTCGTCCGCAACCCTTCCCTTGCTGGATTATGGAAGGGTTGTCCGTCACTCGGGCAGAATCCGTAGTCTCGCCGCGAGCACATCCACGTTTTTAGCCGAGAGTGTACTTGCCAGTGACATCCTGGCAATTGTGGGCGCAGCTGATCCCTTCAACGTGATTGCCGCCCGTCGGCTCAAGGAGAGTTGTAGAAACGAGTGAAGCCGCGGAGAAAACTACTTCAGCCCGGTAACCACGAAGAGATTGCTGAGCCGTCGTGGGCCCCCGTACGTGTAGTACTCGCCGTCCGGCGTCATCAACACGTCCGAGATGCGCTCGATGCCCGTGGCATCGGGCGGTTGTAACTGGCGCACAAACTGGCGACTGCCGGTGAGAAAATCGACGCGATAAATTTTCACCGGAATGTCGCCGTTGCTAACGAAGAAGCTGTGATTGTCGGTGGTGTGATTGACCGGAAAATCCCCCGCTGTCCACTTCGGTAATGGAATTGGTGGGCCGCCTTCGATAGCGTACAAGGCCCAGTTCTTATGCGCATCCCACCCAAGCACGTACATGCCATCAGCCGTGAAGATTCCGAAGCCAGCGACGCCGGGAGGCATGACCGGGCGAAGCGTGTCCCCCTCCAGCGATTGCACGTAAATGCGAAAGTCATCGGGAATGACGAGGATGTGCTTTCCATCGGGCAAGAAACGGCCGAGCGGATTCCGCAGGTTGCCCGTCCTGATGGTGCGCGGTTCGCCGGCCCCGGTCGGCAATAAGAGCATCGATCCACCTTCGACGTTCGTCGTGGCCAGCACCCACTTGCCATCATCTGAGATGGAGAAGGCGTCGTTGTCACCGAGTCGGACGGCGGGCGATCCGTCCGTCTTGCGAATGTAAATTGAATAGTTCGGTCCGCCTCCTTCGCCTTGCTCATCAAGCAGCAGCCAGCGTCCGTCCGGGGTAAGGTCGCGGCCGTTCGACCAGTCCAGCCACGAGAGGTCGCGCTCCTGGGAGCTGCCCGGTGTGACTCCCACAATCAGACGGCGAGCTTCCTCTTGCGCGAGCAGCACACGGCCATCGGGCGCGATGTCGTGAAGCACTAGCGAGCCAGGCACGCGCAGCACCGGCCGCACCCGCCCGGAAAGGCTGACGGCGTAGAGTGCGCGGCTGCTCCCCGTGTTGCTGCCGGCAAACCAGACCTCGCTGCCGGAGGGACTCCAGGCGAGTCCGGACAGTGACGACCAACCGCTGGAGAGCACACGTTTGTGGCCAGCTAAGTCAACCACGCACACGTCCCCACGATCGTCGCCCGCCGGATGTTCGAAAAATGCGATGTGCTGCTGATCGGGAGAAATTCGTGGATAGCCGAACCACCCTGACGATGCCGTTGCGAGCACGTGACCCAATGGAAATTCAAGCTGGTACTGGGAACCGCTGCGGATGACTGCGAGCCGAGAACCGTCACGTGCCCAATCGGCATCCTGCACCCCATCGAGCATTTCTTTCGACGCCCCGCCACTTAGCGGCAGGCGCGCCAGCATGCCGGTCCGCTGCCAGCCGAGGGTGCGGCGCCAGCGTTGCAGCAGCGCCATTTCTCCTTGCGGCGAGATCGCAAGCAAGTCAGCGTCGCTGATCTCGAGCGGACGCGAGGCCACACCATCGATGCGAGTGGAAAACAGCTCCGGATGCGGGCTGCCTTCCCACGCCGCGGAATAAATCACGTTCTGTCCGTCGGGCGCAAAACGCGCTGCCGTAACCGTGCCGCGCCGAAAGGTAAGCGGCTTGAACGATGGTGAAGGCGCTGGCCTCAGCGACCAGCCAGCCCAGAAGATCGCAGCCATTGCGCCCAACGACAAGGCCGCGATTGCGGCAATGCGGCTCACCCGCGCAGCCGGCCGCCGCACCGGCGCAATCGCCGCCACCTGGCTTGTGCTTCCCGAGAGACTCTGCAGATTGAAGGCTACGTCGCGCGCTGATTGGAAGCGTTCTGCCGGGTTTTTCTCCAGGCAGTGCCGCACGATACGTTCCATGGCCGGCGGCACGCTGCGATTCGTTTCCGTAAGCTCCGGCGGGTCTTCTTTCAGGATGGCGCTCATGGTCTCCACCGAAGTCTCGCCCCGAAAGGCGCGCTGCCCGGAAAGCATCTCGTAAAGGATGGCCCCGAAACTGAACAGGTCGGAGCGATCGTCCGCGGTTTGTCCCTTCACCTGTTCCGGAGACATGTAACCGGCTGTGCCCATTACAACGCCAGGCTCGGTTTGCGAGACCAGGGTCGCCGCGTCCGTCGCAGGAACTCCCTCCGGACGCGCAAGCTTTGCCAAACCGAAGTCGAGGATTTTCACGCGGCCATCACGCGTGATGAAAATGTTCTCCGGTTTCAAATCGCGATGCACGATTCCCTTCTCATGCGCTGCCGCCAGACCACGCGCAACTTGCTCGCCATACTCCGTGGCTTTGCGCGCCGGCAGAGCGCCGGGACGCATCCTCTCGCGCAATGTCTCACCCTCCAGAAACTCGGTCACGATGTAAGGTGAGCCTTCGTGCTCGCCGAAGTCGTGAATGGCCAGAATGTTCGGATGATTCAGCGCTGCAACCGCCTGCGCCTCCTGCTGAAAACGCCGCAGCCGCTCGGGATCGGTGGTAAAAGCTGCAGGTAAGACCTTGACCGCGACTTCGCGGTTGAGCCGCGCATCACGCGCCCGATACACCTCACCCATCCCACCAGCGCCTAAGGGCGATTGAATTTCATAAGGGCCGAGTTTTGTACCAGCAGTTAGAGCCATGCGTGCGCGTAATTATAGCCTGCGCAGCACGTTGGAGAGGATGCAACGATTGCGGACTGTCGGTCGGCAACCCTTCCCTTACCGGATTATGGACGGGTTGCCCGTCAGAACGAAGCCGCTGGCGCGGCGGACGCTGCCGCGTGCCCGATGCAGGCGGCATCGGAGATTCGAGGGTAGCTAACTTGAAGAATGATCGGTCTCGCGTTACGATGAGGCGAATCGTGGACTGGGGTGTCATGGATAGATCGATGATCATCAATAACTACCCTTTTGCCGAATTCCGCTTCTGGCAAGGCTTTCCGGGCGAAACTCGATTGAAATTCCATAGATAACCCCGCGTCCACCGCAAACGCCAGCGGCTTCGTTCTGACGGCTTTTTCGAACGCGACGCCCCAAGCCTTCCTTCAGCTCCAAGCACTCATCCCGGCGTCGCGTCCGAAAAAGCACTAACGTGATCCGCCCACAATCGGTAGCGAGCCCCGAGGGAGCATCGCATTTCAGGTTTCTCCTCTGGCCCATTCTCCGCCTTTCCGCGGGAAACAATCCCTCTCTTCCGCAATTCGGGCAAAGCATAATCATCACAGAGGAGGAGGAAGAGTGTATGTACTAGACCTAGTGCGCTGCCGGGAAACTGATGGAGACTGCATCAGCGCTGACGAAGCTGATCACTATGCGTGTCTCCGCCTCGACCGCATCGCCCTTTAGTTCGTGGGGACGATATCGCCAATGCCGCACCGCCCGCACTGCGGCACCTGCGAGCGCGTGGTTGCCGCTAAGAACGTCGACTTCCGTTACAGTTCCGTCGGTGCCGATCACTGCTTTCAGGCTGACTTTTCCGGTCAGGGTTGGATTCGGTGCAACCGGGTAGCTAAAGCCGCTCTCGGGTGCTTCTGCAACTTGCAAGCGTTCCTGAGGAGTTGAGTCCATGGTCGCAACTGGTGGCTGGGAGAGGATCACCGCCTTGCGGTGCCTGCTCTCATGTTGTCTGGAGGAAACTGCCGGGGATGGCGGTTTGAGGGCAATGATCGTGGCTGGCTGTCTGCGCTCCGCGGGCATGGACTGCTGAACTTTTTCTGGCTGCGCGACAGCGGCCGAGGGATTGCTCCCCGAAGCGGGTTCGTGAGTCTCGATCGCAACCTGCGGAACGGTTATGGGCGGCGCAAGCCGACCTTCCCGAAAATAAAACAAAATCCCTAGCAGCACCGCACCACACGCGGCAACAAGCGCCCATCCCAGCCTATTTCGACTCCGTGTTCTCCTTGCATCCGAATCCACTGATGCCGGGCTCGCTTCTTTGGTTTCGCTTTGCTCTGCAGAATCTTGTTTGGGTGCTGAAATGTATCGGACGTTGCCACTCTGTCTGGGGAACCGCCCGACATCAATTCGGTTATACCCTGCACGATTCAATCGGATCGAAATCCCTTCGGAACCCACCACTCGTGACGCAGCGACGTCCGCGCTGGTTGTCCGCATCTCCACTAGCTTGCTTGTGGGCGCTGCAGCTTCCGTTTTGCAATCTGCCGTCAGGTACACGTTTTCAACTGCGCCGATAATGGAGCTCCTGGCAATCGGCCCATTCCGACTGACGATTGCTGCCCGGCACAATTTATCGATCAGTTGCTGCTGGTGGCGATTCAGCACCTGCTTGGGCAGGCTCTTAAAATTGCGGAACGTCCAGAGCAAGTAGATGCGTTCCCAAAATGACGGACTCACATACACCGAGCCGCTATGCGTGCGTAACTCTACGAGACCCGTGCGGATCTTTTGTGGCACTGCCGGCATGACTGCTTCCGCGCGATAGAGAGTTGAGCTTACCTGGGAGGACCGGGTAACCCCGGGGGAGACAACAATTATACTAACTTTCGTGCCCAGGCCCATCGCCATTTAACGTTCCCGCATTTCAGCGCTGATCACGGCCCCAGAATCAAACTTCTCGGCTCCGCATAGCGTCCGGGCTGAAGTGGGGAGATGTGAATTGGTTTGACGCGACACTGAGCATTCAGCGTGGTGTTGTGCGCAGTCGGATCGACGATTGCAAGACTGTCGGCTCCGAACAGTCGTTGTTTATCAGCTCAGAAGTGCTTGACGTATTGAAGACGTGGAGACAGATCACTCAATTTGCTTCTGAGAGCGATTGGGTGTTCGCATCTCCAAGACGGATCGGGCGATTGCCGTGGTCCGCCGACAGCGTAAACGATGCGTACAAGAAAGCCGCAACCGCCGCTGGCATCGCGCACGTGAGCACGCACAGTATGCGTCACACGTTCCGATCTTGGCTGGACGCTGTTGGCAGCTCGCTAGCCACTCAGCAAAAGCTAATGCGGCACGCAGACATCCGCACCACGATGAATGTTTACGGCAAAATCGTGACGGATGCCATGAGCGTGGCGGCCGGGAAAGTGGCGCGGCTGGCCGTACCGGGATCGGATTCCGAGACGAACAGCACACCGCAACAGCACACACCCGACGTAACTCACTGAAAAGTGGCGGAAGCGTGTGTGAGTCGAACACACCGGCGACATCGAAGATGCCGCCCGCCGGTTTTGAAGACCGGGACGATCACCGGACCGCATGCGCTTCCAACTATAACATTACATAACACTTAACAGGTACACAGCACCACCGTGCTATTGCACAGAATCGCACTTTCGGATAACATGCCCTCAGTCTGAGGGGAATCCGATGGGGCGATACCAGCGCGGTTACGTCTATGCGGCGAGTGGGGCTTTCCATGTTAGGTACAGGCACGGTACGAAGATTGTAGACGGGAAGTTGGTTGGGGTGCAAAAGTCGCAACGGCTCTGCACGAAAGATCGTGAGCACGCCTCGCCTTCTTCAAAGGCCGTTCAACGCCTAGCTGCTGAGTTCATGGCGACGATCAACACACAGGCACCAGACCAACCGGCCCCCGCAGACATCACCATCGCGGGCTTCTGGCAGCAAGTCTATGAACCCTTCATCACTGACAACAACCTCAAACCGTCAACGGTATTTGGTTACAAACAGGTGTGGAACCAACACCTAAAAACACACTTCGGCAACAGGACATTGCGCGAGTATCGCACCCCGGATGGCAGCATTTTTCTAACCGCGTTAGCAAAGAAATACTCACAGCGCACGGTGTCACACATCAAGAACCTCGCATCAGGCATCTTCACCCACGCTGTCAACATCGGTGAGGTTGACAGCAACCCTTGGCACGATTGCAAGGTGTTAGGCAAGAGCAAACCTGTTGAGGAAACGGAACACTACACACTTGAGGAGATTGAAAACATAATCTCTGCCCTGGTTGACCATGTTGAATGTCAACTCATCATGGCACTGTGTTTCTTTTTGGGTCTTCGCAAGGGTGAGATTCAGGGCTTGCAATGGGGTGATATAGACCAGGAGGCAGGTTGGTTGCATGTTCGCCGCGCCATCACACGGCGAATTGTCGGCACACCAAAAACAAAGAAGTCGATACGCTCACTTCCTCTTCTTCAACCTGTTAAAGGTCTGCTGTTGTTGTGGCGGGCGAAGTGTAAGCCGGAACAGGTGTGGGTGTTCCAAACCGAACGCAGAACCCCAATCGAACTAAAGGACACAGCAACACGTGTGATCCGACCGGCCCTTGCTAAGGCAAAACTTGACTGGAAAGGATTTCACGCAGGAAGGCGGGGCCTTGGTACTGAGTTGCGGTATATCACAGGGAACAGCACAGCAGGCCGTGACGTGCTAGGCCACGAAGACGAAGGCGTTACCAAGGATCACTATGAAGGCGCGTTGCCAGAGGTTGCGCTTGGAGCTTTGAAGCTGTTAGAGGCGAAGGCTAAGAAATAACACCTCCAGGTTCCGTGGTAGGAATCTAAGTTGAGGTGGATAACAATGAAGCACATTCTGATGTTATTCGTTCTTGGTTTTGCAACCACCGTTGCGATGGGGCAGGATGTTGACCCCTTCAAGATTCAAAGAGCCTGCTACGTTCAAGCCCACAAAGTTGCCAGCAAAGGAACGTTGGTCAGTGTTAGCAACCATTACGATGCACGCACCAAGACCTGTTGGGTCAAAGAATTTCAGAACACCAATGGGGCTGTTGATGAGAGCGTATATAACGCTTTTGAACCAAATATTTCAGAGGCCGAGTTTGCAGGTTCAAATTTTGGTTACGTTAAGGTTGTGTGTTTCGTGCATGACAGGGTGTGTCAGAACGTCGCAGAATTTGAAACGCTTGCCAAGGCGCGATACGGATTCTAACATCACTCGATTCCGCTGGTGCCATGTGTGCCCACGTGTTCACATGGCACTTTGGGCCATTTACCGCGTGCAGTCTTTGAACGAAACTGATTCCAGGAGGCTACAAAATGAAAATTCCCGCCGAACTGAAGGCCGCTTACAAGGGCGTGAAGAACGTTGAGCCGGGTGACTTCTTACTCGGTGGTGATCCGCCTCATTGGATGCGTGCCTCTCTACAGAAGGCATCTGACGACCTGATAGCCGCCGAATATAATTTGTACGTCTCTTGTTGCCTCGCGAAGAACGTTGAGCCGGTGTTAAAGGATTTCCTTGTTGGTGAAATTCCCGATGGGGTTATGTCTATCATGGAGCATGTCGAGAACGAAGTCGAGGTGGACAGGAAAGAGAAGCTTGCTGCCTCAGCCTAACAACCATCCTCTCCCCACACTTTTTCTCATTGGAGGTGTTATGTCACGGTATCAGAAGTTACAACTCGCTGGACTGTTACTAGGTGCAACCGCAATAGCACTCTTTGGGCTAGCTGCCTATTTTGGTTTCTAGCTTTTGTGACCTATGCCCTTATCAACCGCGTCAGCAAGACGCGGATACTTCTCAAGCAGACCTGTGATGGTGGATAGAGCCTTGAGGCGTTCGGAGTGAGACATACCAGCGTGGGCCGGGTCGTTCTCCATAAACTTTGAGATGCCCGCGCTACGGGCATCATCGTGGATACGACCTGCGGCCTCATTAATCTCCTCATCCTTCATGGTGTCAGGAAAAGAGACATGTCCTACCTTCGGAATGTGAACGAGTTTAGGCATGTTATTGCGGGCCTCTTGAGTACGTTACAGAGCGTGTTGATGGGTCATAGCTTCCTACCGGGGTAGGAGTTGCAGCGGCCTGTGGCGGTGCGCTCTGTTGATTTTTCTTCTGTTCCAACCAAGAAGGCATCTGCTCAGCCCCTTGCATGTGAGGCATCTGCTTACGAAGAGGGTCTAACATCCCCTGCAATGATGTCATCTTCTGTGCAGCGAAGTCAGCCCCATCACCAGCGTGAGGTAACAGGTTCTGAGCGGCTTCCATCTGTTGCTGAGTCATTCTGCTTGACTGCCCGAAGGTCTGCAAACGCGGCAACTGTGTTACCGCCTCATGTGCACCGACAGTAGCAGTAACGAAGTCTCTGGTAGCCTGATTGGCTAATCCAACTTCATGCGCATATAGCTTTTCGTTGACGGAACTGGTGTCAACACTGACAGAGGAACCAAACCCGGTAGCACCAAATGTTATACCCTTACCGTGCTGTAACATTCTAGCTGCCAATCCAGGGTCAACCTGACTCATCTTGTTAGGATCAGTCGCAACAGCCGCAAGTTGGTTAAGTTTGTTTTGAACGTCGTTCATACCAGCAACCGTAGCGTTTAGCTTCGCCCCATCGGCCTTGTAATGTTGCAGACCTTGCTCTTGTGCCTCAGCCTTCGTCATAACAACGTTGGCACCCTTAGTGCCGTCACCATTGTCATAACCGGGATGATATGCAACAACCAAACTGTCACTTCCTTTGGCCTGTTCTACTGCTTGTGCTTTACTGGCTGCTCCTCTCGCAGAGGCCGCCTGATTCGATGGGGTGTTCTCCACATTAAGCTCAGCCTGTTTCTTTTGACCAGCGGCTGCTGTTTGCATGTCAATATCTTTTTGCTTAACACCCGCCGCGTGCTCATCCAACGCGTTGAGATTCGCTTTGTAAATCCCAAGCATGTTATCAAGCGTTTTCAACTGTGCATCAGATGCACCATTCTTCGCCATGTTGTCACGCTGTGTTTGCGTTGCACCTAGCAGACCTGGTAGGTCTTCGTGCTTGATGGGTGCGCCGTTGATGTCGAAGCCGTTAACCTTGTTGGTCAACATGTTCATCTGCTTCGGAGGCACGAAGTCAGCACCAGGAGGCAGACCAGGTAGACCAAGAGCGGGGGCAAGAGCAGAGTACATCGTCTTCTGCCCATCCTGCGTTTGCTGATTCTGCTGAGGCAAGTAAATAGACTTTCCATCAGCAGAGACGTGAGCACCAGGAGGCACCGAAGCAGCCCCATTAGCCTTGGTCTGAGCGGCTAGGTGATCCATAACAGACGGCCCATGGTTAGAGATGGTGTCATAGTTGATGCCGTGCTCGTTCGCAAAGGCACGCATATCAAGCTCTGCTTTGCTGTGCGCGTCTTGCTGTTGCTCAGTGTCGTTCTGCATCTTCAAATCTTGGTTGTGCAGTTCCGCCATTCGCACTTGGTCATCAAACGTCTTGAACTTGATGGCCTGCTGGTTAGCAATGTCCTGCTTCTCAGCACGTGCGCCTTGTCCCAACCCACCAAGGAACGAAGGACGACCACCAGCGGGGATACCCGCAAGGCCGGTGTCAACGGTACTTGCGACCTTACCTAACGCGGTTTGCCATGCAGGCCGTGCGGGTGGAGTGTTAGAAGCCGGTTGCGTCGTGGGAACAGGATTCGGGCCTGCACTAACAATGGCAGCAAGTGCCGATTGGAGACGTGGGCCGGTCGCAGGAACGCTTGGTTGCGCGGCAGGCTGAGGTGCAGGGTTCTGCGAAGACTGCTCCACATAATTCGATGGGGTGTTCGCAGCACTTGCGAGTGAAGATTGATCTGGTGTGACTGAAGATGTTGACATGGGTTAAACTCCTAAACTTAGTTGATGTATGCTGTGCGACTTGTGTTGTTATAGCCTTCCAGTAAAACTGCTGGATGGGGTTCATACGTGCGAACTAACTCAGACGTGTTGTCGGGGTGAACCACAAACAGCCGCCTAACTCCGAGCCACGCGGCTTTATTCGCCAACAACAGATCAATAGCGTCCCCGCCTTTTTGGGCTTCTTCATCAGAAGCACAGGGATGCCGGTCAACCTTTGTTAGGATCAAATCGGTTCCGCATACCGAATAGACCGCATAACAGAATGCACCATCGCAATTCTTGTAGTGGGCTTGCACGACTCCACTGGTTGCGCTGTGCTGAAATATACGTGCCTTGATGGGGCAGCTGTTTGGTAACTGAAACATAACTTCCTTCTCCTTGGGAACTATTTAGAACCCACGCGCTTTCTTTTCTAACTGGTCAAAGGGCATGGCGTAAGCAGCGGCCTCATCAAACTCAGCATCTTTTCGAGCGGCTATCAACTCATCATGTCTCTGTGCAATAACATCGGCTTGTTCTTTCGCAACGGCCTTTGCATTGAGGGTTAACACCCCGGCCTGTCTCAGATCAAAGAAGCTCTCTTCAGCCTGCACCAGCGACGGAACTTCAACACCAAACTTCGTCTGCCAATGGTGCTTCATCAGTTTCATGTTATGGTCGTTGTCGATGTAAGCCGGATACATCTTTTTGAACAACGGCACGGTTTCAGTTTGGAACTTATCACCGGCCTGTTTGTCCTCTTCGGATTTCAAGGCACGTTCAACCACCCAACGCACACCGTTTGAGTCTAGTTTCTCGAATGCCTTCTCGACATCGGTCGTGGGTGCAAAATCAACGCGGTCTTCAATGTAATAACGTGGGTCAAATGACATTGTGTTATCTCCTTGTTAGTTGTTGTGCTCGTTGAGTTGTTTGTTAGCAAGCTCACGTAGTTGCTCTAAAGGCATCCGGTACATTTCCTCTTCCGATGGGGTTGTCGGTGAAGGTGGAACTCGCTGATGAGTGCTTAACCCGCTGGATTTGACGGCCATTTGTACCTTCAGTGTTAAGAATGTTTGAGGCGGTAGAACGCCATCCCCCGATGTGAAACTACCGCCTTTGCACCTTGCGGTACAAACTTGATGTTAAGAAGCAGGGCTGATGGTGTATGAGTCATCAGCCCCGCACAGTGTGCAACGGTCTATGTTGTGGAGCACAGCCGTTGCTTATTGCGCCGGACTTAGGAGAGTTAACAGCGCAAACCATGGTGTTAATCTGCTTTGTGACCAGCGCGGCTCAATTCTTGCTTCTTTACACGCACTTGGAAGCGGCTGTGTTCGAGAAGTTCATCGAACTTCACACGCAATGCTCTCTGCTCAGCCGCAAGAGCCTGAAGCTGAATGGTGTTCGTCTGTACCGTTTCGATGAACAACCAAAATGCGGACTTGATAGATGTGATGGTGTTACGAAGTTTCTTAAACATGTGTTACCGCCTTGCCGGTCGAGGATGTCTTAACTGTTCATCAGCCTTGCGTGTTTCTTCATCAATGCGGCAATGACCTAACAGGTTCTGCGTCTCCACAATCTTATGGTCAAGTCTGCGCTGTGCCTCAGCAAGGTTGTCGGTGAAATGTGTGGCGGACTGAGCCGTCAGGTCGTTCAACTGTTGAACGAGTCCTGCTTCGATAACTGCGAGACGCTTGTCTATTTCAGAACGAAGCCGCGATTCAATTGCAGCCAATTCAGTTTGCAATGATGCAACCTCATTTCTGAAGATGCGCCGTAACCAGTTTTCAATTCGTTTAATCATGTTGTTTAACCTTCTTCGTGCTCTGCTTGGTCGCTTCCAGATTCGCTCTGAGGGCTTCCTCAGCAAAACTCAGTTGATCCATGACACCTGTTTCGTGATGGGGTTTGTAGATGGCCGCGCCTGGAAGCAAGGTTTGTGACTTTTCGTTCATTTGATCCACCCTTGAAGGCGTGCATAACAGGTCATCACCTTTAGGAAAGTGTCGTCTGATAACGTGTCACGCTTGCGTAGAATGGTAGAAAGTTTCTGCAAGGCTTCTTGTCTGGTTGCGACCTTGGTCATTGTTCAACCTCGATGGTGGTCATACCTAAATGCCTTTTAGCTACCTTCGCAGCGGCACTCTCTGCACGGTGCTCTGCGTGATCTGCGGTGACATCACATGGTTTTGTTTTGCACACAGAACGCATTGTTTCTAACCGGCTCAACCGCTGCAAAACCTGCTGAACATCGGTTCCGAACACGTTATTCTTCTTCCCGACATATCGACCACGGAGAAAACCGGCAGACTTCGTTATCTGAACACCAGGCTGCAACTCGTTTGGTTGTTTCCGGCGCAGCAAATCGTTGACCGATAAAGTTACGCTAACACCGCTCATGTTATTCTCCGGTGCTCACCTTAGTCTTGGCCTCTGCTTCAGCCTGTTCTTTCAACTCACGCTCAATGCGCTCATCCTCTGCTTTTTCTGCTCGAAGATTCGCCAGTGAGTCGGACACCATTTGACGAATCACACTGCCTGCACTGGCACCTTGGTGCCGCGCAGAATGAGGGTGTTCTGTGATTGCAAGAAGGAGCTTCGTGGTTAAAGCAATGCGCTCTCGATACGTGAGGTTGGGCAGTGTGAAGATTCCACCCGCATCCATGGGGATGTGAATTGGTTTCAGGTTGATATTGATTTCTCGGACGTGGTTAACAGTGTCAACGGTCTTCATAAGATTATTCCTTAACTTCTGTGATGGGTGTTGGTGGTTAAACTCAGCAAGCATGAAACAGCCCTTCGATGCGCTGTAACTGTTCAGGGTCTGCCTTGCGGAGCTTGTCCGCTAACGCAGCAATCTCTTCGCAAGAGATGATGGGTGGAAGTTGGTCTAGCGTGTCCCATCTTCGCTGCCTGGTGTAACAGAAAAGTTTCGCTGCCAGTCGTTCAGTTCTTGTTGCATTGGTACACATGGTGGTTCTCCCGATGTGGTTATTTGTGCCGGAAGAACTTTGGTGCCCACACAACGAAGACTTACCGGTGTTATTTGAAAGGCGTTTAGCGGTCGGTGTTATTTCCGCCGCGCTGATTCTTTGTGATTGAGGTTTCTTCGGCAGTGCTGCCCTGCGATGAGTGCTTTGAAGATGGTTGCCAACCGCTGTGACCACTCGCACCTTCACGGTCTTTATGTTCGGCTGGTGCGATTGCCTGGTCGGGCCGGATGGCCTGTGCTTCACTATCAATAATCTCGGTGTACTTTGGCATGTTGTTGCCTCCTAAAAAATAACTGGCCTCCGTGGTGTTGGTTGACATCCACGGAGCATCAGTATGTTGTAAAACGGCCTACCAAATACAGCGAGGTTTCACTTCTCTTTTGGTAGGCTTGGAACGTGATGGGGTTTGGTATCGGTGAGTAGGTGGGCGATCAAACCAACAATACTCAACAACGTTGCCTTCACCATTGCAATGATGAAGTTCAACTAACCAGGTGTGTCGGAATCCCCGAAGCACAACCTGGTAACCTACACATCTCAAACTTGGTTGGTGCTTATAGTTAGTATGGCGGGTCACTTCGGAATTTCAACAACACCCCGGAAATATTCCTTCTCACCTATGGTGGGCCGACTCGCGCCCTAGCAACTCGGCCTTGGGACGCGCTACGTGTTGTCCAGGGCAAGGCGGGCCGCTCTCCGTTGACCTGGTACGCGGCATCGTGGCCTGTGGCCTGTGGGCGGCTCAGGCGGGGAGGTGTTCCGGGCCTCCGGGTGGGGTCGAGATACCAGACGGAACGCCCATTTCGGTGCATTTAAGACATGGCTAATACCGTGTAGTTTGTGAGACTTACGGCGTTTGAATGGAAATCCGCGTTCTGACCAAGCCCGGACCTGTAAAAATTACCGCTGGGGGGACCTGCCCGCCGTCTTCGTATAGAAGCAGGGTACTCTATTTGTTTTCTATAGGATACAACGACTGACAACTTAAATCTTTGGGGTTGGTTTTAGCTTTTCAGGGCTTCAAGATCGTTCTGCGTTGGGGAATCAACGAAGCGCGACCAGGTGCCCGTTTCGCAAACCGCCGCTTTTGGCCTTTTCATAACACCATCTCGACCGCAATGCGTTGATTCTAATGACTCAATTCGTGATGGGGTTGTGATCCTGTCGCACTATCGTCGCACTCAGCCGCGCAAGGCCCGAAAAAAGCCTCACAAATCGCTCGACAGACGACGAAGTGACAAAAATTGTCAGCGGCAAGGCTCACAGCCGTCACCCAGCGCTATCGTCGCTATCGTCCGCTATCGTCAGGATAACGTGTTGCCTAGCACCCGGCAAAGCGATGGGGGAGTCGTAAGAGCGACCCCTCGCCCGGTGTGGGGGTTAAGTCACTACAGAGTACTTAGGGCTCGATAACGATAGCGCCCGCAAGTACCTCTCCCCTCAATGGTTTACAAAGGCACTTTTTGACACGATAGCGCCACGATAGCGTTTCCGTGTTTTATACCTGTTTCTTCGGAAACAATTTGAATTGAACAACTTACACACCATGTTGATAAATGGTAATGACTCTACCAACCTGAAGATGTTGAATTTCGTACAATTCTCGTAACGCCTTGAGTGTTGATATTCCACCACTGCCCTCCGCCGCGTAAGACCAAATTACAACATAGACAAACTGACGCGAAAGTAAACGCACGGTCTTTGGTATTGTAACTCGACACGATGAACCAATCTTCAACATCACTCACTCGACTCATGCACTAAGATGGGTAAAGGTTATGTGAACGCCTTACGTTGTTAGTTATAGTTTGTGCAGCACCTAAGTAGATGTATGTTACGCAACGATGGTCATAATGTGTCATGTGTAAGACGCTTCCCATTCGAGGAAAACAATTGCCACTTACACCCCGCCTGAACAGCCTGTAACGACCAATCCCCATTGTGCGGAACGTAACGACGATAATTTGTGGCACGACGTTTGCATGAGTGATGTCACGCGCTTCGAGTTAGTAAGTTGACAATTTGTGTCGCTCCGCTCGGGCGTGAATCAGCCAAGTATAGGTGAGAAGGAAGTAAGCACCGAAATCCAGCAGTTCACAGAAGAGGACGCATGATCGATCACCACACCGTTTCAAACCCTGTCACACCCGCCCTAATAATAGATTCCCTGCCTACTGAGCAACCCGCTCAGCCGTCGCGTCTTTCTGAAATCATCGCATCATCACGTAGACGACTGCCGACACTCGGCGAGTGGTTTACCGATGTGGCTGAACTGTTCGTCCCAAAACCCGCGTGGACCACGCCAACCTTTGAAGTAGTTGCCGACTGTCTTCCTGTTCCTGATGCCCGATGGAGACCCATCGTCAATCCGAAGGTGAAGGTCTATTCCTTCGATGGCCGCACTGTTAGAAAGGCACGGCCTGAGAATGCTCAGAAGCGCATAGCGGCCTTCAACGCGAAGGAAATACTGGATATCTACCGACACCTGGTCGAGCCTGAAAAAGCAAAGGATCATTTCAAGGCCCGTCGTGAGTGGGATGCCTTGCATTATGTTTCGCCCGCCACTGATCTACTGGCCTGTCGCCGCCAAGCCGGTAGTATCCGTCCCTTTGCTCCGAAGGCTGCTGTATTGACACCTGAAGAATGTGAACGGCAATCGAGAAACGGCAAAACCACGCACGGAATTAAAGATTCCGACAACTTCATTACAAGGGATTTTGCAGAAGAAAAGCTGCGATGGGTTAACAGGTGTTATGACTGTCAGGAATATGTCGAGCAGGAGCACGATTGCAAGACGTGGTGCAAAAAGAAAGCACTAGCTGAGGTGAAGGGCCTTGCTGATGCCCTGAAGGAACATCAGACAGCCGCTCGCAAAATAGAAAGGCAGCGAGCCGCGCAGCGAGCCGAATCCGAAGACACCGTCACAGTTCTGTGCGATCTGCGCCCCGACCTTCCTCCAGGCAAGGAACTGGTGGTTAGCGGTTATGCTCTGAAATCTTGTGTGGGTTTCAAGAGAACAGCGGACGGGGAATGGGAATTTGCACCACCATCAATCACAGCACCTGCCCATGAAATAGTTTCTGACGATGCGTATCTGCGATGGGCTAACAAGATGTACCACACCCCGACCGTACTAGAGATAGATTTTCTGGACGATGAAGGCAAGCAACGCAGGTTGAAGGTGATTCCTTTTGAAACCTGGTGGGCAGAGCAGTGTCAGTTGCGATTGAAGCAGCTTAACTTGACCGTAGAGGCAGGGCAGCATCGCCTTCTCAGTTATCACGGCACGACTACAAAGGTCGCCCAAATATCTGATGCGGGACAAATCGCTCAGTTAGTGGGTGGTAGTCGTGGCACCGGTAAAAACGATTACAGGGCTGATTCGATCTTTGAGGCGAAGCATCCTGAAAAACGAGTAGCGAAGATTGATGCTGCTTGTAAGAGGTGCGGCGAGTCCTTTGTGGCCGTCCGCAAAAGTCACAAGTATTGCTCGAAGAATTGCACCAACCGCAGTTCTGAAGCAAATCCAAAAGGAGAAAACTAGAATGAGCACCGCAACGTTTCAAGCACCAATGGGGGATGTTATGACCACAACAAACGCAAGACTAGAAGACACGCGACCAGACTTACAGGAAATAATCAACGACCTGTTGGTGTTGAAACTGATGGCCCGCGACGGCATTATGACACACAAAAGCCAACATGACCTGGTGAAACACCTTAACCCAAAAGAGATGGCCGCTGTTGCACGCGGTGTTGCTTTAGCGGAGAAGCGGGTTGTGCCCTGTTATGAGCGGCCCTCAACCCCATCACCAAGCAACGATGGTGTGAGGCGTTTCGATGCTAACGGCAAACCAGAAGGCAACTTCAACAAGTAACACCCGACGAAGAAAGCAGGTAGTTAATGTCAACAACCAATAACAAGGCCGTCGTCACACACATCTATCCTAAGATGTCCTTCGGGATAGAAGGTGTTAAGCAGAGACCCATCTCCGATGAGAGAGAGTGCGACGTGTGGTATGAGTTGCGCGAGTTAACCTTTGACCTGGAACCAGGTTGCATCTTGGTCGCAACGCATGAGTCGGCTCATTTCCTCCTTGAGGAACCAAATCCAAGGGTATCTTTCGGGGCAGATGCAGACTTCCATAGAATGTTTGAATATAAAGATGGCACCAGACGCGAAGATGTACACTCGGGCAGGTTGCGTTTCGCCCGACCCAAACAACTAACACGCACGCACCACGATAAGACAACTACGGTAGAACTGTTGCCGTGGAACCTTGGTATCCGCCAATGTGCCGATGAGGTGATTGCACGATACAAGCCCCATTATGATTCTGCTACAGAGCCTCTTATGGCGCTGGTGTTAGTAGACCCTCAAGACTGGTGTCACTTGAAGTACCTCGACAAAGTTGTTAACGGTTGTCCTGGTCTGCCTATTTACATTTTTCATGGGGTTCACCCTGATAAGTACGGTGTGGAGCGTGAGGCGGGCCGCAAGGAAGATTACACCTTTTCAACACTGCCGGAAGATGAAGAGGAAGATGCGTTGCAGCACCTGTTAGCAAAGTATGCGTTAACAATGATGACCGCACCCTCTTACGCAGGTAAAACGCACAACGCAATTTCGATGGGGTTATCGTTGGTGAGCGGGGATGCTTGGTTAGGTCAGTTTCAAGTGCCTGAGAAAATGCGCGTCCGGTACTTTGTACCGGAGTTGACCGCAGGCCGCTTCAAGAAGTTCATGCAGCGCATTGCCCCTCCTGAAGTGTGGAAACAACACGAGGAAGATTGTATTGTGCGGCCTCTCGACTGTGATCTGTTGATGCTTGATAGCCCTGAGATGATTGAGAAGTGCCGGGGTTGTTATGTGTTTCTCGACACTCTAGGTTATTTCATGGGGTTGGACGATAACAACTCCTATGCGGCTGCGATTGAATTTGCCAAACGAATCAACCACCTCATCAAAGAAGGTTGCCTTGGTGTGTGCGGCCTCTACCATCCTCCGAAGTACTCCAAACTGAAAAAGGAAACCGGCAACATCTTAACACTTGAAAATCAGATTCTTGGCTCTGCGGGGTTTGGTGGTCTGCTTCGTTCATGTATCGCAATACGGAACCTCAACCAAGATGCCAATGAAGGCTTGTGGTGTTACGTGCAGGGCTTGAAGAACCCCGGTCTAGGCAAGCCATTTCAGGTTAAAGGCTTCCCGATGGAGTACTTAGGTGAGAGTCGTTATCTATCGGAGTTGTTAGGCACTACAGGCACCAAGAAAGATCAGGTAAAGGCGATGTTATCGGAAGGTAAGACGAACAAAGAGATTTGTGAGGCGCTCAATGTTTCTGCGAACACAGTAACGAGTTGCAACAAGGAGTTGAAGTTATTCGCTGATCTACCAACCGACGAAGTATTTCAAAATGAGGAAGGGGAGGAATAAAAGCATGAGCGACACTGTTAATGATTACATTCCGGGCCGTTCACTTCTTGCGGAGATGGCCGATCTTCGTGAGCAAATGGCGGCTCTCAAGGCTGCGATGTTGCAATTAGTCGATTTGCAACGCGAGATGCACACAAAGGTAGATGCTGTTCTTAACTCTCACATCAACGAAGAGGAAGCCACATGGCCCGCAAATCTGAACAGCAATTAACACTGGAAGAACAGAAACGTTTTTTCATGGGATGCATGAGGAAGGCGCGTATTCATAAACACCGGATGGATTACGCCAAACGCATCGCAGCCATCGACGCGCAGCTATACCCAAATCCCATTGATGATGCGGTGGCGGTAGCAAAGGCCGCGAAGTTGCAACTGAAAGCGCAGAAGGTTGCGGCTGTGGAAGCTAAGAGGGCTGAGGCAGCAGAGCTTGAACGTCAGAAGGAGATTGAACGCCAGAAGATGCGTGATGAAAACAACCCTGTGATTGAGCAACTACGGCGAGGTCGCATTCAAGCTGAACAGCGGAAAGAGCAGTCGGTGCCGGTCACTGAGGTGGTTATCAGTGACGTTGTTCCGGCTGAGGATGTACCCGCGATTAATCCACCATCAGAAACTTCTGTGGTGACCTCGCAGCCTGATGGGGTGGTCGTGTCCCCTGAATTGATTACCATCACACGTGAGGCCGAAGCATCGGCTAAGCGGCAGTCAAGCATCAAGCGCGACGATGGGTTGTTAGATTTCCTCATGAGGGCGACACAGCCTCTTGAGTCACGGGATGAGGTTGCGATAGTACCACCACGACGCTATGTGCCGGAAATACTCACGGAGTCATCAGGGCCTGGTGAGACCTTCGCACGATTGGGGGGTTATAACACTACACCAGAACCGGCTGAGCCGGTCGAAAGTGGTTATTTGGAAGAGTGGAATTGGGTACCTAAAAAGTGGTGAGGTGTTAGATCATCCCTTAATCAACCAAGGATGAACGTGTGAGTAGGGCCAAGACTCTCTCTGAGTTTCACAACTTGCTTCAGGACAGCAACAAACTCCTCAGTGGTCTTGGGTTCCATGTTAATACCGTGAGCGGCTGTCACCTTCGGTTGGCCGAAGATCGTTGTTCCGTCGAAGCCGTATTCATAGTCATCACCGTTCTTGTCCTTCCAACCGCGCCACTGAGCAAGGGGAACTTCGCCGATCAGGTTCATTCCCTTCTGTTGCTTGGGGTCATATATCTTTGTGTACCCCATCGACATCAAAAGAGCGATGGTTGGTCGGAGGGCTTCAAACACTGGTGGATCATCGTCCTTCCTGTATTCAAAACTTTCCGTCTTGATCCACTCCCCCATCAAGAGGTCGGCCTTTTCCTCAACCTCATATTGTTTGCCCTTAAAAATAACAGTGGCAACACCATTTTCGAGTTGAATCAAGTTCGAGGCGGGGTCTGCAAACTCAATTAACAGGTGGCGCACCTTGGCCCGTTGGAACAACGTGTGCAAACGAGGATGTGTCACGGTCGGTTTTCCTCTATCTTTTCAACCCACTCTTCAACTTCCTTCCGAACGAAGAGCACCCTGGTGTTAATCCTCAACACAGGCAAAGGGTGCTTCACCTTCAAGTGACCACGGGGTGAGGCCAACTCGTACACGAACCTCTTGCTGATTCGCAGCATCGCGGCCACTTCGGAAGCTGTTAGAATTTCCATCGCATCACCTTACCACAACCAAAACATCCTCCCGGTCTAATAGACCCGCGCTGCTCTAGACCTATTGCACAGAATCGCACTTTCAGGATTTTATGCACAGTTTTTTACGTGTGGGGCTGTCGTTTACGTCTACACAACCCCTTGATTTTCCGTATGGTCCGGCTTTCCCTATGATTTGAAGACCGGGACGATCACCGGACCGCATGCGCTTCCGTAATTCGTCTGGAACCGAAGCCTCACTACTTCGGCTGCGCCACCACTCGCAGATAGGGCTTCAGGGTCTTCCATCCGCCGGGATATTTTTGTTTGGCTTGTTCTTCTGAGACTGATGTGGGAATGATCACGTCCTGCCCCGGCTTCCAGTTTACCGGCGTGGCAACGTTGTGCTTCGCGTTGAGTTGTATCGAGTCCAGCGCGCGCAGCACCTCGTCGAAATTGCGTCCGCTACTCATGGGGTAGATCAGCATCAGCTTGATCTTTTTGTCCGGGCCAATTACGAACACCGTGCGCACCGTGGCGTTGTCGGCCGCCGTACGGCCTTCGCTGGTGGTTCCAGACTCGGCGGGCAGCATGTCGTAGAGCTTCGCCACTTTGAGTTCCGGATCGCCGATCATCGGATAGGTTACCTTGTGACCCTGCGTTTCCTCAATATCGGCGGCCCACTTGCCGTGACTGGTCACCGGATCCACGCTCAGGCCGATAATTTTCGTGTTGCGCATGGCAAATTCCGGCTGCAGGCCCGCCATGTAGCCCAGTTCGGTCGTGCACACCGGAGTGAAATCCTTGGGGTGCGAAAACAGGATGGCCCAGCCGTTGCCGATCCATTCGTGAAAGTTGATTGTGCCCTGCGTGGTTTCGGCAGTGAAATTGGGAGCTTCGGAATTGATGCGTAGCGACATTTTCGTTCCTCACTTATTTTGCTGATTGATCGATGGCCGCGTCTCTTAAACCCTATAATATTAGTAGAGAATAGAATATCCAGCGGCTGGCAGCCCGTCAACCGGCCACGGCCGGTTCCGGCAGAGATTATGTTATCGCATTGGGTCGCGATTGTGCCTCGGCCCGCGACATGCGTCGCACGGTAAAATCTAAGGCATGGCTGCTTCAGTAAAGAAACTCTCCATCGTCCAGGTCGATGTGTTTACCGATCGCGCCCTCGCCGGCAACGCGCTCGCGGTTTTTCTCGACAGCCGCGGCCTCAGCACCGAACAAATGCAGGCGTTGGCGCGCGAAACCAATCTCTCCGAAACTACCTTCATCCTTCCCGGGGAGGCTTCTGCGGAAAAGGCTCGCGGTATCCGCGTGCGCATCTTCACCGTGCAGGAAGAACTGCCTTTCGCCGGCCATCCTACGCTCGGCACCGCTTTCGTGCTGCGCGGCCAGTCCGGCGCATCAGAAGTCCGCCTCGATCTGAACGTCGGGACGGTACCCGTGCGCTTCACCGAGGAGCCGCCACAGCCTACCTTCGGAGAGATGACACAGAAAAATCCCGAGTTCGGCGCGATCCATGACGTGGAGGACGTCGCGCGTCTCACGGGCCTGAGCGCGGCTGACTTCGACGACTGCGCGCCCATCCAAACCGTTTCTACCGGCGTTCCTTTCACCATCGTGGCGCTGCGTTCGCTGAAGACGCTGCAGGGTCTCCGCCTCGATCTCAACCGCTCCGCCGAATATCTGGCGCGCAGTGGCGGAAAGTTCTTTTACTTTGTTTGCCGCGAAACCGTCGATCCGCAAGCCCGCCTCCACGCCCGCATGATCTTTTACAACGGAGACGATCCGGCCACCGGTTCCGCCGCCGGATGCTGCTCCGCCTGGATGGTGGCGCACGGCGTTGCTGCCAGCGATGAGCGGGTTTTAATCGAGCAAGGTCTCGAAGTGCACCGTCCCAGCAGCATTTTTGTTCTCGCAAACAAGCAAGATAACCAAGTCGCCAATGTGCGTGTCGGTGGAAATTGTGTGGAGGTACTTCGCGGTGAAGTCACACTCGCCATTTAGCGGATCGAAAAGCCGTGACAGTCGCGGCTTTCAGCCCGAGGGCACGATCGTTCCATCCACGAAAGTGCCGTTGGCGACCGCGCTACTTTACCTGCGCTGCGATTCTGTTTAGCATTCACTTCGCTCCGGTTCTCAAAAAGAAATATCGAATTCAAATAAAATTTGTGACGACAGTCTCCCGGTCAGGCCAATGAAGCCCAAAAAAACGATTCTTTGTGTGGACGATAACGAACAGTCACTCTCCATCCGCAAAATCCTGCTTGAAACGCGGGGTTACCGCGTGGTTGCCTGCAACAGTGGCGAGCTAGCCCTCGAAGCCTTCCGCCGCGGCGGCGTTGATCTGGTGCTCACCGACCTGATCATGCCCGGCGTGGATGGTTCGCGCCTGATCGAAGAAATTAAAACCCTCTCTCCGCAAACTCCTGCGGTGCTAATCTCGAGCCGAGCCAAAATCTACGAGCGCGAAACGCTTGCCGATGTTTTTCTGTCCAAGGGAATGTACGAGCCCATGGATCTGCTGGAACGCATTCGCCTGTTGCTGGTGCGCAAGCGCGGTCCCAAGCGACAGGTTGAGCTCCGCGGCCGTGCGGCGGAGGTGCAGCACGCGACTGTGGCGTGAGCGCGGCGCTGGCAAAAATCCTTACCACAGGAGGGCATAGGGGGAACCACGACTCACGAGTTTCCCTGTGTGCCTCTGCGCCCCCTGTGGTAAGGAACTCTGTGAGTCGGCTGCGGGCTGCTCCGGCGCTACCGAAGATTGCTCGCATCCTGTGATATCGTTTTCACTGGATGTCGGCATTCATTGAAGCCAGGGAACTCCGCAAAACCTACCGGGTTGGCAAAGTGGATGTGCCAGCCCTGCGCGGTATTTCCTTCAGCGTGCAAAAGGGTGAGTTCGTCACCATCGTCGGCCCTTCGGGCAGCGGCAAGTCCACCCTCTTTTATCTGCTGGGCGGATTGACCCGCGCCGACTCGGGAAGCGTTACCATCGACGGAGTGGATTTCGCCACGCTTTCCGACGGCGAGCGCACCCGGTTGCGCAAGAGCAAGATCGGATTTGTGTTTCAGAAATTCAATCTTCTGCCCACCCTCAGCGCGCGTTCAAACATCGAGATCGCGGTGGACATCGCCGGTTTGGGCAAGCCCGATCCCGCGTTCCTGAAGAAGATCACCGACATGCTTGGCATTGCCCAACGTCTGGAACATCGGCCCAATGAGCTTTCCGGTGGCGAGCAGCAGAGAGTCGCGCTTGCCCGGGCTCTAATCAACCGCCCCGCCATCGTGCTCGCGGACGAGCCGACCGGCAATTTGGATTCGAAAAGCTCGAGCATCGTCCTCAACATGCTGCGCCAGTCGAATAAAGATTTGGGGCAGACCGTGATGATGATTACGCACAATCCCGAGGCGGCTGAGTATGGCGACCGCATCGTCCACATGCGCGACGGCCAGATCGTGACACCCGATGAAGATCCGCAGTGGTCGCCGCGTCATCCGGTCGAACGTTGCAGTCCTGAGAGCGCGTAGGGGCCTGTGGTGAAACTCGAACTCCGAAATGCGGCGCCTGAAGGCGCGTTGATGCTAATTTTGCGGCATGCCTGAAGTCATGCCCTGATACGAATCTCTACACCACGAACTGATAGGTTCTAAATGGCACATCGCGACGAGTTCAAAAAACCGATTCTTCCCGGCAAGGGAGCGACCGACTATGAGCGCTATCTGCGCACGGACGAACTGCTGGCCCTGCAAAAGCCGCCTGAAGAACTGCTGCACAAGGACGAAATGACCTTCCTGGTCGTGCACCAGAGTTCTGAGTTGCTGATGAAGGGAGCGGCTTTCGAACTCGGCCGCGCCCTCGAATCACTCGAGCGCGCCGACTACGGCAACACCGGACGCCTGATCCGTCGCGCCATTTCGCTGCTCGATCCGACCATCGGCTTGTTGCACATTCTGGAGACCATTACTCCCTACGACTATCACCTGATTCGCGCCGGCCTCGGGCACGGCAGCGGCCTCGACTCTCCTGGATTCCTTTCGCTGCTCCATGTCGGCCCGCGCCTCGGCCACGCTTTTCACGAACAGCTCACCAGCGCCGGCCTCAGCGCCGGCGACCTCTACCGACGTTACCAAGAATTCTTTGGCTTGCACGATGTTGCCGAGCGCATGCTCGACTTCGATGAACGCATGCAGCTGTTCCGCTTCCACCATCTCAAGCTCGCCGAACGAGTCATCGGAGGGCGCGTCGTCGGCACCATGGGAACGCCCGTGGAAGTCCTGCAGCAACGAATGGAAAGCTGGTTCTACAAGGATTTATGGGACGTCCGCAACCAGATCACCGCCGCCAATCCAGCGCCGACGGGAAAGCAGTATTGACTCCACCTCTCAGAACACTCAGAAAGACAGTCTTGCGCTCAACTGAATTTCCCGCCCGGGCGTCATGGCCATGGTGATCGTACCGAACTGCGGAGTGTTCACCTAGCGGTTGGGTGTGCCCAGATTGACTTTGTTTAGCGTATTGAAGGCCTCGCCCCGAACCTGGAAGCTGGTCTTTTCGGTGAGACGGAAGGTGCGCGCCAGGGCGAAGTCGAGAGTCTGCAGTGGAGGACCGTAAACCGAGTTCTTCCCGATATTGCCAAACGTGTATGCGGGCGGCGCCGCGAATGCTGCTGGATTGAACCACTTGCTGGCTGTGCGCGTGCCCGGACCGAATACCGGTTGGCCGGTGAGGTTGGCCCTTATGGGATTTTCTCCCAACACCGTGCCGGAGTTTGCGGTGTCTCCAAATACCGAGATGGTTAAAGGCATTCCCGATTGCACCTGGTAGATGGTGGCGAAATGCCAGTGCTCGGTAAGCAGGCGAATCCAAGTCGCCGCCGCGTAGGCTGGAATGTCGAACACACTGCTCAGCGCCAGGCGATGCCGCACGTCGCAGGCGGGCCCTTTCTCCGCCGCCAGGTCGCTGTTGTTCTGCGGGATCGCGGCCTCGTCCATGGGAGAGCGGAAGTCGGGCGCGTTGGTCAAAGTTTTAGCAAACGTGTAGTTCGCCAGGAAGCTAAGCCCGTGGGAATATCTTCTGCGCACGTTCACGTAAGCCGCGTCATACCAACTCTGCGCCGTGTCCTCCAGCCGGTTCATCGTGCTCACGGGAAAAGTCTGGCTCTGAATAATCGCGTCTGGATCGCTGCTGGGCGTCAACACTGTGCCATTCACGAAGCTAAGTGTCTTGAAGGGCCGCCGCGGTCCAATCGGGCCGGGCCCCGGAGGAGCGTTGTTGATCAGGTGAGCCCGCTGCAAATGAAATCCTCTCGCACCCAAGTAGCCCACTGCGAGTGTCGTATTGCCGCCGAAACTCTTCTCCAACTGAGTGTTCCACTGCTGCACGTACTGGGCGGGCGCGTTGGGATCGAAGGCCGTGAAGCTAACGGTGGTTGGTTTCAGAGTGCCATTTCCCAACACTGGCGTACCGAAATTGAGTCCGCTGGTAAAGAGGGCAGCGGGAGGGGTGAAGTTGTCGGCTTGTTGCGTCTCGGGAAATACATAGGGTACGTTGTGGCGCTGGTTGCACCAGGTGTTCTCGTCCACCGGGCGTAAAGAAAATGCCATAGGCGGCGCGAAATACAAGTCCGGCGCGGGGCAAGGTTCTTCGCGATTCCAATGCGGGGCGCGAAGTTGTGTTTGTTCGAATACATCAATCCACGTGGATAGCCTTGTTCGACGCCGATGAAGACTTGGGGCACGCCGTTTTGGACTAGGGCACCGTCCGCGGGACTGTTAAAGTCTGAGCGTCTGCCTGCACGAGCCGCAGCCCTTCATAGTTGAGGAAGAAGAAAGTTTTCTTGTCTCTTCCCAACAGCGGCCCGCCGAATGAAGCGCCAAAATTATTTTTCGCAACCTAGCGTGCAGCGTCTCGTCCTTCAGGTTGCCACAATTCGATCGGATTTCCCTCAGGGTCATGTAGGCGAACGAACCGGCCGTTGGGATAAGACTGCGGATCAATCTTGATCGCGATTCCTGCAGTTCGTAGTTGGGCTGCGATCCTGTCGAGATCCCGGACTCGAAAGTTCACCATCCAGACCTTGTGGGCATCCTCGAAATGGTCGCTCGTCTCAGGGAAAGGACTGAAGACGGTGGGGCCTGCCTCTTGCTCCCAAACGGATTCCTCGTAGCTCGATGGTGTCAGCGAGACTCCCAGGTGTTGCTGGTACCAATGCCCTAACGCTTTCGGATCGTGAGCTCGGAAGAATAGTCCCCCGATTCCCGTCACTTTTTCCATTTCCCGTCCTCCAGCGCTGCGCATTAAAGCTCAAGAGCCGTCGGACAAAGGCCTGCCGATTTCCCAATGGTGTCCGAAGGGATCGACGATTCGTCCGACGCGCCAACCATATGGCTGATTGCTGACAGGCCAAACGACGTTGGCTCCTGCAATGACGGCCCGTTCGAACGCGGCATCAGGATCTTTGACTATCATCACCATCCGCACAGAACCACCGCCAAGAGACTCGGGGCTGAAGTTCCCGTGCTCCGGAGACTCGTCAGCTAGCCAAAACTCGCTTTCCCCCACGGACAGCCGAGCAACCACCGCTCCACTACTCTCGTCGTCGATGCGGAACAATTCGTCAGCTCCGAATGCCGCCTTGTAGAACTTGATCGCCCTCGCCCCGTTTCGAACCGAGAGCATTGGGGCTATAGCCGTATTCTGGTCCTTCGCGCTCTGCGCTTCGTTGCCCATAAAAAGCTTTTTCGCTCGCTGACTTCAATACTCGCCGCCGGACATTATGCCATATGACCCCAAACGCCACGTTTGCTGCGCTGGGACGGAGTCGTTTATACTCATAAGGTCGAGCGGGAGTAACTCAGCGGTAGAGTGCGACCTTGCCAAGGTCGAAGTCGCGGGTTCAATCCCCGTCTCCCGCTCCAGTTTTTTTGAAGCCCTGCATATGCGAGGGCTTTTCGTTTTAGCGTATTAGACGGCGCGGTAGCCAAGTGGTAAGGCCGAGGTCTGCAAAACCTCTATCGTGAGTTCGATTCTCACCCGCGCCTCCAACATTCGCCGCGGCATCCAGCGGTCAAGCCACGCAATCTAACAGCAAGTGAGGGAACGGAAATGAGAACAGCAACACTAGTGGGAGTTTTGCTGGCGCTGCTCAGCTTGGCAGCAGGCGGCGAGAGCAGGTCCCGTCAGGCCGCTCTGAGCAAAGAAGCGAAGATCACCATGGAACAGGCGCAAAAGACTGCCTTGGCCAAGGAAGCCGGCAAAATTCAGTCGAAGGAGATTGAACGGGAAAAAGGAAAGCTGATCTACTCCTTCGACGTCAAGATGGCGGATGGCGTCCACGAAGTCAACGTCGACGCGATGACGGGCGAGGTTGTGGAAGACACGGTCGAGAGTGCTGCCGCCGAGGCCAAAGAGAAAGCGGCCGACAAGAAGCAAAAAACAAGCGAGAAGGCTGCTCCGCCAAGGAATTAGAAATGCTGGTGGAGAGCCGCGCGTCCCCGCCTTGCTGGACGGGCGAGACGCCCGTCCCTCCACCGTATGACTCATCCTGCGGTCGCGGTATTAGAGCCGCGCGCACACCGACTTGGTCTGCGTGTAGAGTGCGAGAACGTCTTTGCCCATCTCGCGTCCCCAACCGGACTGCTTGTAGCCACCAAATGGCAGTGCCGCGTCGAAGATGTTGTAGCAGTTAATCCAGACCGTTCCGGCGCGCAGTGCGGCCGCCAGCCGATGCGCCTTCGAAATGTCCTTCGTCCAGATGCCAGCCGCCAGACCATACATCGAGTCGTTGGCGCGCGGCGTTAGTTCTTCCGGATTATCGAACGGAATCGCCGTCACCACCGGGCCGAAAATTTCTTCCCGCACAACGCGCATATCGTCTTTCGTATTCACCAGCACGGTGGGCTCGACAAAATATCCCTTGTCGCCCAGTTTCTTTCCGCCAGTCATCGCCGTCGCGCCTTCGGACAAGCCAATCTCCAGGTAGTTGCACACCCGCTGCAACTGCTCCTCGGAGACTAGCGGCCCCATCGACGTGTCTGGTTCCATGCCCGAGCCGACTCGGATCTTCTTGGCCTTCGCCGCCACACCCTCCACCACGCGATCAAACACCGGCCGCTCCACGAACAGACGCGAACCGGCGCAGCAGCATTGTCCGTGATTGAAGAAAATGGCGCTCGCGGAACCGGCGATCGCGGTGTCCAGATCCGCATCCTTGAACACGACGTTTGGCGACTTGCCGCCGAGTTCGAGCGAGACTTTTTTCAGATTTCCGGTGGCTGCGTGGACAATCAGCTTGCCCACTTCCGTCGATCCGGTAAACGCAATTTTATCGACCAGATCGTGGGCTGCCAGAGCCGCGCCCGCCGTCTCGCCATATCCCGGGACGATGTTGACCACGCCATCGGGAAATCCGGCTTCCATAATCAGCTCGCCCAGACGCAGCGCGGAGAGGGGCGTCTGCTCAGCCGGCTTCAACACCACTGTGCATCCTGAGGCAAGCGCCGGCGCCAGTTTCCACGCCGCCATCAGCAGCGGGAAATTCCACGGGATAATCTGGCCCACGACGCCAACCGGCTCGCGGAGCGTGTAGGCGTGATAGTTGACACCCGGCGTATAGGGCACCGAGAGCGGAATGGTTGTGCCTTCAAGCTTGGTCGCCCAACCCGCCATGTAGCGGAACATTTCGACGGCGAGCGGAACATCGGCGGCGCGCGCCACGGTGAGCGGCTTGCCGTTATCAAGTGTTTCTAACGTCGCGAATTCTTCGAGGTGCTCTTCCAGCAGATCGGCGAGTTTCCACACCAGCTTGCCGCGCTCGGAGGCAGTCAGGGGCGACCAGGGACCACTGTCGAACGCCTTGCGCGCGGCCTTTACGGCAGCGTCGATGTCCTGGCGATCGCCTTCCGCGACCTGCGCCAGAACTTCGCCGGTGGCCGGGTTGTAAGTTGGGAAAGTTTTGCCCGATGCGGCATTCACCCACTTGCCGTCGATCAGCATTTTGCGCGGTTTTCGGATGAAGTCGCTGACGCGTGAATCAATCTGGATTGGGGAAATTGCAACGCCCATACATCCTCCTTAACGAGATCGAGTGAGAGGTTTGGTTGAGGTGAAATGACCTTGGAAAAATACTAGTCCCGCAGGATGGGGAAGGCAACTGGGGGAGGGTAGTGGGCTACTTTCATTTTTCAAAATAGCCGACTAGCGGGGATGAGCCATTGAGTCAGTGAATCATCGAGCAATTGAAACATTGAAACATTGACTTGATGCCTCAATGGCTCACTGTCTCAGCTTCTAGTGATCATGTCCGTGGTCCCCGTCATGATTCTCATGATCCCAGTGCCCTTCATGCATCTGCCAGCCCTGACGATAGTGATCATAGTGAGGATGGTTCCAATAGGCCCCTTCATAGGGCGGACGATCCCAGCGCCCTGCTACCCACCGATAGTGATGTCCATGCGGGGCCCAGTACCCTTCTATCCAGGTGTAGCCTGGGCCCGGTTCTGGCCCGCGCTGCTCGTACCGGTAGGCAGGTGGTGCGCCTCCAATGTACACGCCAATCTGTCCCGAAGCAGGGACAGTGAGAGCAGCTGCGAACAGTACGCCATATATCCACTTCAATTTCATTTTGAATCTCCTACTGACTACTATTTGACTCTATCGAGTACTTCGGCTAAACCCTTGAAAATTTTTTCCCGCATCTTGATCTTAATTTTGCGTCGTCCCATGTTGCGTCTTACGTTGCGGAATCTTTCTGGCGAGTGGCTTTAACTCCGGTCAGGATCCCGAGCCCCACTAGCACGATCCCACCCACCACAATCCAGTGCGTCGGTACGTGCATCAAGCTTGCACCGTAGATGAGCCCAGCAACCACCAGCACAAAACCGGTCAGGTAAATTCCAAATGACACAAAGGCTCTCCATTCTGTTTGCCACCGCCCTTCTATCGGGGAGGCAGCTTGTGCCCGGCCGGAATCGCTTTGCCTTCTTCCGCCGTGAGACGAGAGGGATCGCAATAGCCGTAACCGTTTAAGCAAGCCGTGTAGTTACGTTTATGTTCCGCGTCGGCCAGCATCTTGGCTTCAGAGGGATCCAGCTTTGCGTAGTCACAACCTTGTTGGCCTGACTTACAGGCGGAGATGTTCCGCTGGCGTTCTGCGGCGGATGTCTGTCCGGCTTCCGATGGAGTGAGTTTGGAGTGGTCACACTCGTCCCAGCCGTTCTCGCAATTTTGTGCGTTGCGCTTATGTTCCGCGGCGGTTACTTCGTTCGTTTCCGAAGGCGTCAGCTTGGAGTGATCGCAAAGGCCAATACCGTCTTTGCAGTCGGAAAAATTGGACTGGCGCCTGGCTACGGCTACTTCCCCGGCTTCCGCCTGGGTTAGTTTGGCGTGGTTGCAGGAGCCAGCGCCTTCTTTACACTCAGCAACGTTGCGCTGTTTTGCCGCGACTGACCATGCGCGAGCCTCGGATGGAGTCAATCGTGAGGGATTGCAAGTCGCGATTCCGTCGTTACAGTCTGAAACATTGCGCTGATGATCGGCGACAGCCCATGCCGCCGCTTCCGGTCCAGTCAGTTTGGAATGATCGCAGGAATTAAAGTTGTTCCGGCAATTCGAAACTTCGCGCTGGTGGCTGGTAACGGCTACTTCGGCCGATTCCGTCTGCGTCAACTTGGAGCGGTCGCAAGACGCCCAGTCGTTCTTGCAGGCCGACAAGTTCTGCGCGAGCTTCGATGCGCGGTCCCCTGATTGGGCAATCAGCAGAACCGGCCACAAGGCGATGCAGGCTATTTGCGCTCCAATATTTCTCCGCGGGCAGATTCTCATTTTCCGGCCGCTGTTCGGGAATTGGATAAGCTGACCGAAACCGATATGCGGTCCCGGTCAGCGCAAATCATCTCCAGCTCGGAGATACTTTTTGACTTAGTTCTTGTCTTCATTGAGTTCCGCGATGTGGGCCTGGTGGCCCGCGTCGGACACCGCCTTCACAAACGCGTCTCCGCTTCGGGGAGTTGACGCCTTACCCGAAAGGATGTTGCGGAACATCATCCTCTTGCCATAAATGGCGCGAGTCGAGTCGTCGTCCTGCTCCACTACCGCACCTTCCAGCGTCAGGCCAGCGAATACGCCTTTCGAACGCGAATACGTTAGTACTTCAGTGTTCATTAGCCAGTCGGTTCCGGCGGAAGCGTGACGGCCTACCGGGCCCGCTGCCACCGATCCTTCACCGGTGAGTTCGAACTTGCTCGAAAGCAGATGCTGTAAACCACGGTCGTTCATCACCAGCATGACCAGATCAACGCCTTCGATTCCGATCTGCAATCCCCAACTCCCACCGCCAACCGAGACGAATGCGGGAGCGCTCCAGCCTTCCGGCGTGCGGCAGGAGGCCACTCCGCGGCCGTGTTTGCCGCCAATGATGAAGCCGCCTTTGATTAAGTTGGGCACTACGAGGATGCATTTCGAACCGGTCAACACTTCCTCGGGGATCCCTTTGTCGGGAGTCGCCATAATCGATTGGAGAACATCGACGGATTTTTGCATGCGGTCGACCGTGTCTTCCTGCGCTGAGCCAGCCCAGGCGAGGGTTCCGACAAGACCGATCAAACTCATCATGAGCAGCGAGACTATCTTTTTCATATGATTTCTTCCTTTTGGGATCCACTGAACTAAGAGGGGAGGACTTCAGATAGGCTGACTTAGTTCAGGCAACCTGAAAGAGCGAGAAGAACTTACCCGTCTCAACCATCATGGTCGCGCAACCACCAAGAGGATGGCTGGTCTACATTGCTCACTTTTGCCGATTCATCAAAGTCGATTACCCAAAATGAGATTCCTGGTGACCGCAATGCCGGGGCCGATACTTTCGACGCAGGATGAGCAATCTTGCACAGAAAGACGCGCTCTAACGTGTCATCGTCAACCTTGGCGGAGACGCGAATTAAGGAAGAACTTCCTCAACAGCGCTTCCCTAGCCTCAGAGCGGAACCATCCGTACTTGGGGAGAAAGAATGAAGGTGGATCGTTGATGCAACGCGCTTTTCACCGATTTCGTGATCGGCTTCGTAGACGCCTCGCCGCCATTACGGCCTCCGTCTCGAAGCTGTTTGCATTTATCGCGCCAACGGCTCCCGGTTTCGCATCGCAACGGATGTGCCCCTTTTGCGGGCTAATCACGTCGCGGTCCAAGAACTCTTGCCTGGAATGCGGAAAGTCGCTCGCTCCGGCCAGATAGGCATGACAAGATTGGCATAACAAGGTAGATGACTTTGCAGTAGCGCTCATTTTGGAGACCCTCATCATGAGCGAGGAGATCAATGATGCTTTGGACAATTTTCGTTGTGCTTCTGATTCTGTGGCTACTTGGTTTCAGCCTCCACGTGGCCGGCGGTCTGATTCACTTGCTATTGGTGATTGCGCTCGTGGTGCTGGTCATTAACCTGGTGAGCGGCCGCCGTGTGGTGTAAGGCCGTCGCTCGGGCTTTCGAGGATCCAACATGAAAAAGCAGTACCTGCACCTCTCCGCTTATTCGTGCGACAAATGTGCAGGGCCGGTCATAGCGGGCTCGATCGGAGTCCGCGAAAATGAAATATCGAAAGAGACCGACATTCGAGGAGTGGGGGCGATTTGCCTGTCCTGCGGCCATCGGCAAAGTAAAGCCACCGAATCCGGCGTGACCCTCTCCTTTCCACCCCGGCAATGGGAGTCAATAGAAGCGATCAAGAAGAGTCCTGTCGTCGCAGAATTACTAGCGGTCACCTCGGAAACTTATTGAGTCGCCACCTGCGAACACCCGCGGGTCTCAAGACGCTCGCGTACGCGCACCAGCAATGCTGAGCGCGATCCCGCCCGCGATCAGCACGACACTGATGGTGGGCGAAACATGCTCGCTGTGACTGGTCTCAACGCCGAGCTTCGCATCTCCAATCTTAATGCCCTGCGTCTCGGTGTGGGGGATTGGAACAATCAGGGATGCGATGCCGAGCGCAACCAGGAGCAGGCCTGCAAACAGCAAAATTTTCATATCGCCCTCATTAGTACGAAATTTGCGCTGCGGCGAGCAGCTTAGTCGTGCAGAACAACACCAAGCAGCGAGCTGTGGACCTGCAACCCGCCTTCCGGACCGCCGGAGTAATCGACAAAACCCAGCTTCCTGAAGCGGTTCATGAAAAAGCTCACCCGCGAACGAGTTGTCCCCACCATTTCGGCTAAACTCTCCTGACTGATTTTGGGGACCACGGTCTCGGGCACGCCGTCCTTGCCAAAATGAGCGAGCAGGAGCAGGACTCGAGCCAGCCGCTTTTCGCTGGAGTTAAACAGCTGGTCGACCAGATCCTCTTCATAACGGACATTCCGCGCCAGCAAATACGCCACGAACAGATCGGAAAACGCGTGTTCGCGATGCAGCGCGCTTATCATCGCCTTTTTGTCGATCCGCAGAATTTCACAATTCGTCATCGCCGCCGCGGATCCCATGCGCAGGGCCTGACCTGCCAGCGTACCCTCGCCAAAGAAGTCTCCCTCACTTAATATCCCGATAGTCGCTTCTCGGCCGGTCTTCGAGACCACGGTGAGCTTCACTTTGCCTTTTTGGATATAGAAAACCGCGTCCGCCGTATCCCCTTGCGCGAAGATTCCCTGCTTCTTGGGGAATGTCAGGTTCTTCCTGCCCCCGCCAATGGTCGCGAGGAAGGTGTTGGGATTGAACTCGCGGCCCTTCTTATTCGCCTGTGTAGGGGAGCCCATTAACTTCCAATTTTAATCCTAAAGGACGGTGGTTTGTCTCATAAATTTGTGACGCCGCACCGCTAAGCTTCTTCTGGTTGGGGATTCTGAAATTCACAATGAAGCGAAGCGCGTAACCGAGTATGGGCTAAAAAGAGCACGGGAAGCGTGGCCGTCCTTCTGGGAAGTAAATCATTGTATTACGCTTTTCCCAGCGCTTAAAAGCCCGTGTTTTTATGGGCTCTGGGTTCGGGATTCTGACGGGAATTAAGACAACTCACCAGAAGGATTCCGCAACATAAAACCAAGCAAATTGGATATGCGGAGTACTGTTCGGAATCGCTCTCACCATCCCTGCTTCGGCACAGATTGGGGTGTACATCGGAACCCCACCACCACCGTTGCGCTACGAGCAGCGTGGGCCGATTCCAGGCCCGGGCTACGTTTGGATTGAGGGGTATTGGGCCCCGGATGGGCATCACTACCGGTGGGTGGCAGGGCATTGGGAGCGTTCGCCCTACGAAGGAGCATATTGGTTTATCCTCACTACGATCACTATCGTGAAGGCGTGGAGACTGCATGAAGGCCACTGGGATCGAGAGGACCACGATAGGGATCGCGGGCACGACGACGATCACCACGATCACGATCATTGATCGTTGAATATTGATCGTTGAATATTGACGATTGAGCTATTGCCGAAGTTTGACGCTTTCGCCCACGGCTATTAGGAAAATAGCGCTCTTGCCTTCGGCGTGTGGGGAGAAGAAGCGGGTCACGTCATCGTCGTAAAAGGTGAGGCCGGTGGCTCCCAGGCGCTCGGCATAGGCTGCGAGGTACAGCTTACCGCCGAGGATGCCAGCCTCCAACTGTACGGCACGATAGCCGCGATTTCCAAAGCGAGCGAAAATCGGCCGCAAGTCTGCCAGGAAGAAAATATCCACGGCGGCATCGGCAGGCAACTGCTGTTCTAATCCGAGGTAGCCGGCTTCGTCGCGAAAACTTCCCCGCTTCAGACACTCGAGCATTCTATGGTCACGGTGGAAGGCGTACGCTCCGGACTCGAGACCTTCGACGGCGTGGACAATCAGGTAGAGATGGTTGAGTTGAGATCCGAAAGGATTGAGGAAGTCGGCCGGTATGCCGCGCGTCGCCCGGTCGAGCATGGTGGAGAGCTGGGTCAGGCTGATCGGCGTGCGTGCAAACTGGCGGCTAGAGCCGCGACGCAGGATAACCTGCTCGATGGGATCGCGAGGCATTTCCGGGTCGGACGAGGGCGTTAGTTGAACGACGGGTCCGGCGGGCGGCGGAAAGTCCGTCGGGTCCGTGCTACCGATTTCAGCGCGGCCCGGTGCAGTGTCCCCTCGCCACGCCGCAACTACCGCGGCTGAATCGAGCGAAGACGCGGCGTGCATTTCGCGCATAAGTGGATAGTCAATCTCGTTCCGTGAGAGCGGCACAGTTTCGAATCCGAGCGGCGAGATATCGGTGAGCAGTCGGGCAGCGGTTTCGGAAGGCGTAGCGGGGCGGGCAGAAAGCCTGGAATCGTGACCGAGGGCCACCAGCGAGAAGGCCACCTCACGCTGAGAATCGACATCCAGCAGGCGGTTTACCGTTGCGTCCACAAACCCGCACACTACCTTGGCGGGCAGGCCCAAGGCGGTGGCGACAGCCAGCAGGTTGGCGAGCAGGGTGCCGTTGTCCCAGCCAAAATGGCGGTAGGTGCGGGCTTGATACTTCCAGGCATTGCGCCAGTATGTGGCGGTGCAAACGACAGTGAGCGGCGCTTGAGCGATGGCAGGTTCGCCGCCGGTGGCCTCGACCAGGACGCTGCGGTAGTCTCCGACGCGCAGCTGGCGCAGGCCGAACTCGGCGGGAGCGAAGTGATAGACGCCGGCCGGAAGGTTGATGAGGTCGCCGCAAACGAGGTAAAGCTCAACCTCGTAGAGTGCTCCGGTGCAGGCGGCCGCGCGAAAATAGATTTCGCCGCCCGAATATTTTCTCTGCCGGGTGATGCCCGCCGAAAGGTACAGGAGTTGTGCGACCGCCTCCAAATCTGGAGCGGCATTGGCCTGGACGGGATCGGGGAGGCGGGCGGCGATCGCAGAAAGGGCAGCGACTCCAGTTTGGCGCACTTCGGTGGGCATGCGCGATGGTTCCAGCGAGGTGTAAATCTTGAATGGCAAGGGCTGGTTGCCAAAGTCCAGGAAATGCGGGTTGGTGCGAACGCTAGTGTAGGAATGCTTGGTAGCTTCGTGGTAGTTCCAGGCGGCTTCGGTGCTGATGTTGGTGGGCATTGGCTGGAGTAGTGATGTCAAGCTGCTTATATCAATAGGGAGAGGATACGGGTTTTCCATTCCAGGTTGAATCTCCGGAAAATGTAGTAGATGATGCGATCCACACTCTCTACGTTCACCAAGCACATCCCTATGAGCAACAGGCAGATCATGGCGGCAGTATGTATGTTCTTCTGTTGAAATGCTAGCCTGAAACCGCGATGCGTGCCCCTCTCTTCCATCTCGTCATACTCATTGCGTTGCTGCTTTCGCTGGCCGCAAACTTATCGGGCACAACTTCCGCCCATTCGGCTGCCGCCCGCTGGACTGTTGTCACTCACCCCGCCCGCCTCGTCAACGGAATGCCGGTACTCTTCCGAGTCACCACGCCGAAGCCGGTCCGCGCGCTTTCGGGCAACTGGCTTGGCCACGGGATCGCGTTCAGCTTCGACCCAAGCCACAAATCATGGTTCGCGCTCGCCGGGGCCAGTCTTGAGACCAAGCCGGGAGCCTATCCCATCCAGCTTCGCGGAGAGACTTTTGCCGGTCAATCTGCCGGACCTCCAGACGGGGAAGCCATCTCATTCGAAAAGAAGATTCGCGTGGAGCGCCAGCGCTATCCCCGCGTGCAGCTAAAGGTTCCCGGACGCTATACCGCGCCCAGTCCTGAAGACCAACGCCAGATCGCACAGGACAAGGAAACAAAAGAAGACGCTTTTAAAACCCTCAGCCCAGGCCGCGAATGGAAAGGGTCATTCGCTGCTCCGGTGAATGCCGAGATCTCAGACGCGTTCGGAGTCGAGCGCGTCTTCAACGGTTCCGTGCAGAGCACGCATCAGGGTCTCGATTTCCGCGTGCCCAGTGGAACGCCGGTCGCAGCGGTCAATAGCGGGCGCGTCATCCTGGCGCGGCCGCTGTTCTTTGAAGGGAATTGTGCGGTGATCGACCATGGCCAGGGCCTGCTGACGCTCTATCTGCATTTGTCGAAATTTTCGGTTAAGGAAGGCGACGATGTCAGCAAAGGGCAGCCGATCGGACTGAGCGGCGGCACAGGACGCGCCACCGGTCCTCATCTGCATCTGGCCGTGCGCTGGCAGGGGGTGTATCTGAACCCGCAGGTGCTGCTGAAATTGAGATTGCCGTGAGTGCATCGTGAGAATGCCTGGCGGGGGCGGAGGAGATTCCCGAGCATGATGGGGTCCTTCGACTCTGCAGCCCACCTCGCAAGCGCGGCGCGCTGCTCCGCTCAGGATGACAACCTTTGTGGCGGCCGCTGCCACGAGCCTTAGTAGCCGGAGGCTAGCAGCGCGTCTTCCGCGTCCAACATGCCATCGCGAAACGTAACGCTTCTCCCTGAAATCGCGGGGATTCGCTCGCCGGGAACAATGATCCCCACCAGGTTCAGCGGATCTGAGGCTGCGATGGTGACGCGCTCGCTATGTGCATTCGGAGGCAGCTTGCGCTGGGCGCGCAGTGATTCGACCGCCACGGGAAGCGCGAATTGCTCGCCCAGAAATCCATCGACAAAGCGCCCGCCGCGCACTTCGCCGCGGTCTTCGAGGCGGCGGTAGCCGATTTGCAGTTCACGCCATCGCGGCAGATTCGTCTCCCGCAACAGAAGGTCGCGAAAGACGACGCCATAGCGCCGTAATAACATCCAGCAGCAGGATTCGACGCTGCGGTCGCGATCCGCGCCTTCGGTGTGCAACAGCGACCAGCGTCCCGGCGCATGTCGCGGCCGGCGGGCCTTTCCAATTATTTTCGCAAGTCCATTCCCTGCCGAAGTTTTTGGCGTTACCAGGGAGCGCAGGTTCTCGAATCCGTCCGCGGTCACGAGGCCGGCTGCGACAAGTTCCCAGAGTCCGGTTTCGATTTCCGCTTTAAGCCTGCCCGTCGCTCGCACCATGTCGGGAAAAAACAACGCGCCCCGCTGTTTCAAGAGTGCAAGCGCCGCCTGCGCCACCGGACTTAAGAACGATGTAGCGGAATCTTCCGCGCCGGGATGATGCGGTCGTAACCAGTCGGCATCTTCGCGCACAAAAAATGCAATGGGCGCGACCCGCGTCGGAATCACTCGCCGCCTGTTCTCTCGGCCGTTTTCGTCGCTCCCCGTTGCTTCAAGAGTCGCTGGATGTGGCGACAGCCGGCCCCATCCGACCACACCTGCCAGGCACAGCTGATCGAGGTGTGCCGGATCGTAGTCCGAGATTCTGCGTGCCAGCACAAATCGCTCCCACGCGCTTGCCGGAATCTCAAACCCCTGCAACTGGCGAATCACTTCGAGCGTCCCATGCTCGCCGCGCACCTGCGTGCCCGGAGCAATATGCTGCCAGCGCAAAAGCCAGTTCATAAACTGGGATGCCGTGACCGGGGCGATCTGCTTGCGCAAGGTCGCGACCGTCAAGCGATGAATTCGAGCCAGCAAACGGCGCTCGCACCACTCTATTTCGGGTTCGTGTGAAGCAGATGGCGTGGTGCGCGAATCTGCGGGGCGGAACTTCCCGCGCAGAATTCCTCCGCTTGCTTCCATGCGAAGTAAAGCCCTCTCAATCTCAGACGCGGGCAGGCCTAGCAAGTCGCCAATTTCTGAAGCTGTGGTCGGCCCGAGATGCGCGATCCATCCCTGAACCGCTGCCAGCAGCGCATCATCAAAACTTACTGTAGAGACGCGGCTTGCCGCGTCTCCCGTGGCGACGGTCTTGTGCCTCGCTGCCGGAGACGCGGCTAGCCGCGTCTCTACGGAATGGAGTGCCAGGAACCATTCCTGCTGCTCGGCGGATAGCCAATATTGTTTGCCCGCGGCTTCCGCGACGACCGCGCGGTTTTCGAGATGCAGGCGATCGAAGAATGGACCCCAATCGGCTGTGAGCTTCCCGCCGCGATCTTCGAGCTGATTGCTGAATGCTGAATGCTGACTGCTCTCCACCGGCACCATCACCAGCGTATGCAGCACATCATGCAATTCATCAGCGTCGCGCACGTCCGGCCACGCCTCCTGCTGCACTTGCGCAATGGCTGCGGGATCGAGCGCGCCGACTTCCTCCAGCACCGACGCCGGCAACACTCGCCGCATCTCGACCGCCCGCGCGCGGCGCTCCTCTAGCGGCGCATCATCAAGGTAGGCATACGGATTCGCGTTGAGAATTTCGTGCGAGAATTGCGACGGCACCGGAGTGTCAACCGCGAGGCAACGAATCCGTCCCTGCTCGATTCCACGCAAGACTTCGCCGAGGCCCTCGATATCCAGCGCCTCGGTGAGCACGTCCTTCATTACCTCGCGCACCAGCGGATGCTCGGGAATCTTGATGTCGCCTTCGATGTTTTCCTGGCACGCGGCTACGTCGGGAAAAACGGAGGCCAACAGGTCGTCCGAGCGCATGCGCTGAATCTGCGGCGGAACTTTCTTGCCACCCTGAAAACGCAGCAGCGCCAGGGCTCGCGTGGCGTCCCACCGCCAGCGCGTCTGAAAAATGGGCGAATCGAGCGCCGCCTGCTCCAGGATCGGCGGCATGGTCTCCGAATGGAGGAATTGAAAAACGTCCGCCAGAGGAAAGCTATGCTGCTCGGCCAGTGCGATGTTCAAGCCGTTGTCGGTGGCTGCAGCCTGCAGTTCGAAATTGAAACCACGGCAGAAGCGCTTGCGCAGCGCCAGCCCCCAGGCCTTGTTGATCCGTCCGCCAAAAGGCGCATGGATAATCAATTGCATCCCGCCGCCTTCGTCAAAGAACCGTTCGGCGATGATCGTCGTCTGCGTGGGCACATCGCCCAGCACGACACGCCCTTCGAGGATGTACTGAATCAGTTGCTCGGCGCCCGATAGATCAAGTCCACATTCCTCTCGCAGCCAACGCACCGCGTCGGCCACTATAGGAAGACTGCGCCATCCTTCTACTGGAACCACGGCCGGCAACCGGTCGCTGATCTCTTTGCGCAATTCGCCCAACTGCTGCGAGAGTTCGGCGGTGCGCGCCGGAGCTTCTCCACGCCAGAAGGGCACCGTGGGCGGCGCGCCGTGCGCGTCTTCCACCAGCATGCGCGACGTCCTCGATTCGACACGACGGATTCGCCATGAGGTGTTTCCGAGCAGCATGATGTCGCCCGCCAGGCTTTCGACGGCGAAGTCTTCATCGACAGTTCCGACTGAGCCGCCGTCTGGCTCCGCGACCACCGCGAAGAGGGCATTGTCAGGAATCGCACCGCCGCTGGTGATCGCCGCCAGCCGGGCGCCGCGCCGCGCTCGCAGCCTGCGGTTGATGCGGTCGTGATGCAGGTAAGCGCCGTAACGCCCTCGTTGCGACGCGATTCCTTCCGAGAGCATCGTAAGCACCGCGTCGAATGTTTCGCGAGCTAGACTGCGATAGGGATAGGCCCGCTTTACGAGCGCGAATAACTCATCCTCGTCCCACCCGCTGTTAGTAGCGCCGGCGTCCTCGCCGGCTGTCACGCCAGCTGTCACGCCAGTTTCATTTTTGCCTGACTGGTGGGGGCGTGACGCCTCCAGGGCAGCCGCCGGGACGGCGGCGCTACCGGCGGCCGCACAGCAAGCGACAATTTGCTGTGCAAGCACATCGAGCGAACCTTCCGGGAAAATCAGCCGGTCGAGTTCGCCTAGGCGAATCGCGCGTACGAGCACGGCGCATTCCGCTAGATCGTCACGCGTGGTGACAAAAAATCGTCCTTCGGGGACCGCGCCGCGCCAGTGACCGGACCGTCCCACCCGCTGCAAAGCAACGGCAATCGAGCGCGGGGAACTGATGTGGCACACTAAATCCACCGTTCCCACGTCAATGCCAAGTTCGAGCGAGGCGGTCGCGACCAGCACTTTCACCTGGCCCTCTTTCAGCTTTCGCTCCGCCTCCAGACGCAGCTTGCGTGACAAACTCCCGTGATGCGCCGCTACGTTGTCCTCACCCAGCCGCTCCCCTAGTTGATGGGCAATGCGTTCGGCCAGCCGCCGCGTGTTTACAAAGACCAGCGTCGAGCGGTGCGCGTTCACCAGTTGCACGATGCGCTCGTAAATCTCGTCCCACATTTCGTTCGAAGCGACTGGACCAAGTTCCGAAGAGGGAACCTCCACTCCAATGTCGAGCGTGCGCTGGTGGCCAACATTGACGATTACCGGATCGGGGCGAGTTCTTTCGGAATCAGAGTTGCCTGCGAGAAAGCGCGCAACTTCCTCAATCGGCTTCTGCGTCGCGGAAAGCCCGATGCGCACCGGCGGGCGATGAGTCAAAGCTTCCAGCCGCTCCAGCGAAAGGGAAAGATGCACGCCGCGTTTGTCATCGGCGACGGCGTGAATTTCGTCCACAATCACGGTCTCAACATCGCGCAGGATGGCGCGGCTCTTCTCCGCCGTCAGCAGAATGTAGAACGACTCGGGTGTGGTAACTAGAATGTGCGGCGGCCGCTTCAGCATGAGGCGGCGGTCTTTCATCAATGTGTCGCCCGTTCGCACGGCGGTGCGGATCTCGGGCATCAGCAGTCCGCGCTCTCCCGCCATCTGCAAAATTTCTCCCAGCGGGATTTCAAGATTCTTCTGGATATCGTTGCCGAGGGCTTTGAGCGGTGAGATATAGAGCACTTCGGTCCGGTCGCGCAGTTCGCCTGCGAGGGCTTTGCAGACCAGCCGGTCAATGCAGGCGAGGAAAGCTGCAAGCGTCTTGCCCGATCCGGTGGGAGCCGAGATCAGTGTCGTGTGTCCGGCCAGTATGTGGGGCCAGCCCTGCTCCTGCGGTTCGGTCGGCGTCGAAAAGCGCGCCGTGAACCATTCCTGAACCAGGGGATGAGCCCAGGCCAGCGAAGGGGAGACGGCGGACGGCATGGGAATGATTGTAACGAGAAATCATTGTTTCGTAAAATGTTCGCCTGATAGGCCTGCCGAACTAGAATGCGACGCGGTGGTCAAGTCCGGCTTGTGAAGTCGCGGACGACTTCGTTCATCCCTTTTTCGTATGCGGAGATCAATTTGTCCATGGTGGCATTCGCCTGCTGGTCGATTTGTTTCCGCGAAGGGTCGGCGTTGAACCATGCGAGGGACTGTCGAATGCCTTCGGCGAACGATGTGGTCGCGCAGTAACTGGGAACAAAACGTTTGATCTTGGAGTTATCGAAGACCACGCTTACGGACTTATCACCTATCAATGTCCCCTTCTTATCGGGCAGGCAGGCGGCAATGAAGTCGGATGGAATATGCACCAATTGCGGTTCGACGCCGACGGCGGCGCCGACGATGCGAAAGAGCTGGTCCCAGGTCAGCACTTCATCCGATGTAATGTGAAACGCGTGTCCGATGGCTTGCGGATGGCCAAGCAAGCCTACGAGTCCTTTGGCGAAATCGGTGTTGTGCGTGATCACCCAGAGGGAAGAGCCGTCTCCGGGCACAATCATTTTTTGTCCGCGGATCATCCTGTCGACGGCGGTGTAAGACTGCTGCCAGCTATTGAGCACCAGCGGAATCAGGGTCTCGCCGTAGGTGAGCGATGGCCGCACGATGGTTGCGGGAAAGCCCTCGTCGCGATAGGCCTGCATCAGGCGTTCTTCACAGGCAATCTTGCTCCGCGAATAATCCCAATACGGATTGGCCAGCGGCGTGGACTCGGTCATCAAGTAGTGCGTCTGCGGTTTCTGATAGGCGCTGGCCGAACTGATGAACACGAACTGCCGGGTGCGTCCCCGGAACAGCTTGAGATCGCGTTCGATGTCGGCGGGAGTGAAAGCGATCCAATCGACGACGGCGTCGAAGGACTCGTGCTCCAGTTTCTGGAGTAGGGCGGGATCGTTCACGTCGGCAATCAGAGTCTTGACGCCAGCCGGAAGCTCGGACGCATGCTGGCCGCGGCTGAGCAGCGTGATGTCGAGGCCGCGCTGGGCGGCCAGTGCGGTGCTGGCGGTGCTGATGATTCCGGTTCCACCGATGAAGAGAATTCTCATAAGCCATCATTTGTAACAGGAATCTTTTCCCGTTGACAGGTTCTGAAAACGAGGGTAAATTTCTTCCCACTTTCCCGCAGCAGAACGTCCCCGAGTACAAGGTTCTACCTCAGCTTCGGCGAGAACGCTCGTCTTCTCGCCATGGGCCCCAGTGGAACAGGAAAAGAACCAACACGAGCGCGGGTTCTACCTCCTTCCTGAACTCTATGGTGCGGCGGCGGAGAAGGGAATCTCCTGGAACCATCATCCCGCGACCATGAGACGGATGAAGGCCATACGTGAACGGCAGAAGAGCGCTCCGGCAATGCCGAGGCGGATGGTATCGAACACAGCTTCCACCCATGAGGGAACGAAAGTCCGATAGAAGGGCGTCTAGGAGAACTGGCGAACGTCCGCGGATTTCGATTTCCGGCGCTTGCTAGGCGATCCCGCGGGCGGTATCCGATCGTGGTTGCAGCGGCGCTGACCTCAGGTGGTCCGCGCCTTTTATTTCCCAGATTCCGTCGAACTTTACGAAGTAGGGCTCGACCGAAATGTTGGGGAAGTTTGCGGTGAGCAGTTCTCCGGCGCGCAGTAGTTCGCTGCGGTGATGGTCGGCTTCGGCTTCGCGGTCTCCTTTGAAATGGGCGAGGCCGCCGTAGGTGGCGCAGTCGGAGTGGCTCATGACCATAACACGTTTGGTCTGATGCAGGCGGATCGACATGCGGACCTGTTCGAGGATGAAGTCCTGTTCGAAGTCGTTGCGCGGCGAAGCGAGGGTCTTGGCTCCTCCGGCGACGACGATCATGTCGGCGCGTTCGATACCTTGCTTCTTCAGGAATTTCCGCACGGCCGTGCTGATACGGTGATCGAAGCAGCAGAGGACAGCGGCGTCGGCGACGTACTGGTCGGCGGGCGAGTCGAAATGGAAGATCTTGCGCATGGGAGATACTCGTTTCGATTCTAACTGTTCCGCCGCGCAGCGATCGTTGCCGGGCTGCGCCCGAGTGGGCGGACGAATGCGTCCGCCCCTACGTGAGTCTTGCTAGGCTCCGCGCTTTGTCTTCAACTCGGTCAACAGCTGCTCGATGCGGTCTTCTTTTTCCAGGGCGGCTAGGCGGTCTTCTACGTCGTCGGCCAGGAGTTGGGCTTTGGCTCCGCCGATGGCTTCTTCGCGGGCCACCTTTTTCTTCATGCGGTCGAAGGTCGCGGACTTGGTATTCGCACTCATGCCGGACTGGGCGTCGGTGGTTCGACTGGCGGCGCGGGCGCGGCGGTGCTGCGCGATCAGCAGATCGGCTTTGGCGTTGGCTTCGGCCAATTTCTGATCGAGATTGCGCAAAGCCGATTTCAGATTCTCGACCTGGGCTTTCTGATCTTCGAGCTGTTGCGCGAAGTTGGCGCTCAGATCGCGATAGCTTTCGACGCGCAGCAGAGCGGCACGGGCGAGATCGTCGTGCTTTTTGTCGACGGCGAGTTCGGCCTTGCGCATCCACTCCTGGATTTTGTCGTCGTTCTCGAGCTTCTTCTTTTCGAGCAGATGCTGGTCTGCGATGGCGATGGCAACCTGCGTTTTTACCTGCAGGAGCTGGTTGTGCATGTCGAGGATGACTTGCTTGATCATTTTTTCGGGCTCCTCAGCTTTGTCGATCAGATCGTTGAGGTTGGCCCGGACTAAGGTGGAAACGCGTTCGAGTAATGCCATAAGGGACTCCTTTTAATACAGTCGTTAGTCGTTAGTCGTTAGGTCTCTTGCTCCAGGCGCCGCCGGCCAGAGAGATGGCGATGTAGGCTGCGATCCCGGCGGCTACCCAGACGCCCATGTGGCCGGTGGCGGCACCGATGGCCGCGCCCATGGCGGCTCCGAGGGCGACGGACAGGCCGAGTGATCTGGCGTGGTGAAGTTCTTGCTGCACGGATTCCTCCTGAACTCAGTCGTTGGTCATGGAGCGCCCGGGCGTCCCCGCCCGGCGGCGCCACAGCTGGACGGGCGAGGACGCCCGTCACTCCATTTACTCTTTCTCCTCCGGCTTCGGTGCTTTGTCGCCGATTTTGCGGACTTTGCCAAATAGCTCTCCGAGCGGCATGCCGCTGAGCGTTTCGAACAGGGCCGGCACCTGCGCCGCCATCTTGGTGATGTCGCCTGTGATCTTGTTCAGTCCGGCAGTGTCCCCGTTGCCGGTGGAGACGATGGTGATCTTGTCCACGTTGGCGAGCGGCGCGGCCAGCGCTTTCACGATTTCCGGCAGTCCGGTGATCAGTTTGTCGACGACTGCGGCCTGGTTGTACTCCTGATAGGCTGCGGCTTTTACGTTCATGGCTTTCGCTTCGGCTTCACCTTTCTTGAAGATGATTTCGGCCTCGGCTTCTCCCTGGGCGCGAATCGCCGACGCGTGGCCTTCAGCTTCCGCGATCAGGCGCTGTTTCTCGGCGGCGGCCAGCGTTTCGATGCGCTGTCGCTCGATCTCGGCCCCTTTCAGTACGGTCGCGATGAGTTCCTTTTCGCGGCGAGCGATTTCGGCGTCCTGGACTTTGACCTGTCCTTCTTTTTCGACTTGCTGCACCCTCACGCTTTCGGTGATGACCTGTTGCTGCATGACATTGGTTTGAATGTCATAAGCCTTATCCGCCTGTGCCTGCTGCTTTTTCGTGACTTCGAGGTACTGCGCTTTTTTGACCTCGAGGTCGCGCTGCGACTCTGCCTGCTTGGCCAGGGAAAGCGTTTCCGCGAGCACGCGCTCCTGATCGGCTTGCGCTTTCGCAACCGCCGCTTCGCGAGTCGCGATGGCGCGCCTGATGGCCGTGTCACGCTCGGCTTCGGCGGTAGCGACGTCGGCATCGCGCTTGATGCGGGCGACGTCGGGCTTGCCCATGTTGGTGATGTATTCGTTCTTGTCGCGGACCTCTTTGATGGTGAAGGAAATGACTTCGAGGCCCATCTTGTTCATGTCGTCGGCGCAGGTGGCGCGCATGCGATCGCCGACCATCTCGGGCTGCTTGACGATTTCTTCGACGGTGAGCTGCCCGATGATGCCGCGCAGATGGCCTTCCATCACCAGGCGTATCAGGCCTTCGCGCTCCTGATCGGCTTTGGTGAGGAACTGCTCGGCCGCGGTGAGGATGGATTCCTTGTCCGACTTTACCTTGATTTGGGCGACGGCCTCGACAGTGACGGCGACGCCCTGCTTGGTGTAGAGATCCTGCTGCGGGGCGACGTCGAACGACATGAGCTCGAGCGAAAGGCCCTTGCAGTTTTCGACCATGGGGAAGATGACCGTGCCGTGTCCCTGAACCACGCGGGTTCCGCGAAAGCCGTAAACAATCAGCGCTTCATTTGGCCCCGCTTTGCGGTATAAGCGGGCCAGCATGCTCATCAGGAACAAAGTCGCGAGAACGACCAGCCCTGCGATGACCCAGATTTCAATTGCTATGCCGAACATTATCGCCTCCTGAAAAATCAGTTCTCAGTTCTCGGTTCTCAGCGGCCCGTTACCAGATTCAGGTCGCACACGATCCGTTCGGGATCGTTGTGCCCCAGAAAAATCTCGCCGTTCGAAGTCTTGATATGCACGACCTGGTTGCACCAGACGTAAGCTCGCGAGCTGCCGATGCCGCGAATCCCGTAGCCGCGAATAAACGCCCAGGGCTCGATCGAATAACTGACGATCGACTGTCTCGGGATCGAGCGCAGCCGGAATCCAAGCATCCGAATCTCAACCCCTTGCCGCAGGAAACGGTACTGAAATCCGCTCCACGACATCGCGAAGGTACCGATTGCGATCACTCCAACCAGCGCGACCGCCCACCGGCCCACTGTCGATGGCACCAGCGCAACTCCGATCATTGGTCCAATTAGTGCAAGCAGAATAATCAGACTCCACGACCGCCCAGAGTGCGTCTCTTCCGCCAACACATCGTCTTGAAATGCACCGCTCATAATCAGCCTTTCGCTCTTAGCTCTTGGCCGTTAGCTCTTCGTTGTTCATCTCTTTCCACAGCCGTACATAGGCGATTCCCTTGTCGTAACGTGTGACCACAATCTCCTCGCCTTTTTCGAGGGCGTTGCCGTTTTCGCTGCGCGCGCCGCAGGTGCGTCTGGTGCCGGCCTGCGAGTAAATGATTTCTCCCGTGCCGTTTTCACGAATGGGCATCGAGATTCGTCCCAGCACTCCGACCATTTCGTAGTCGGCGGAGTCCATGTTTTCCTCGTGCGAGATCAGCACGCGCGTGAGGAATAGGAAAACGATGGCGGCGCCGAAGAGTCCCGCTCCGAGCGCGATCATCAGGCCGAGTGCGAACCATATGCTCGAGAAGCGCGTGATCAGAAATCCGGTGCCTCCGAACCAGGCGAGAAACGCGGTCAAGGTGACGAAGTTGAACGGCGAAACCGGCGACTGGTAACCGGTGTGGCCTCCTGCTGCCGCGCTATGTGCCGCACCGTGGAGGTGTCCAGTGGGTGCGTGTCCAACGTCAACGTGACCGCCCGCATCCGGGAAGTGCGGCAGATGCAGGTGACCGTGCAGTCCGCCGACGACGAACGAAACTGCGCTCAGCAGAAAACCGACGGCGAAACAGATCAGGTAAAAATCAGACCAAGTCATGACTTTCGTCTCCTGCTCACGCCGGTGGCGCGCCCGAGTTCCGGACGCAGAGCCTCGAACAGGCGGTCGACGAGTCCGGGCGTATTCAGGATTTCGCCGAGCAACAAGAGGCAGCGCCGCGTGTCCCTATCACGTGCGACCTTGATTAGTACGTCGCTCACCTCCGGGTCGCTGGCGAAACGTTCCGAGCCCTGCAGCAGCCAGACATCGAGTTGGCCTTCGGTGGTGCGCAGATCGGAGACGAGTTCGGTGTGATAGCCCTCGGGGTCGTCGACCAGAAAGCCGGGATGCACCTTGAAGAAGCGTGCCAGCAGAGTGCGCGAGGATTGTGTCATGTGCGGACGCTTGCCGCGCTCGATCTGCGAGAGGTACGACTGGCTGATAGTCTTCCCGGTCTCGGCGCGAATGCCCTTCATCAACTCCTGCTGAGTGAGGGGGCGATTCATGCCGCGGAGGGAACCTTCGACCTCGCGGAGGTAGCGAATTTTTTCTCCCAGCGTCATATATTCCAGATCGCGATAATACTATCGCAATATGAAATATTATCAAGAACTGAATTGCTCTTGTTTGCAATAGTTTACGCGCGGCTTCGCGGCAGCGAGCGTTCAAAGAAAAGCCTCCGTCTGAGCGGAGGCGTGAAGTGAGAGGTTTGAACAGGGGGCTGCTTTGCCTTCGATTAACGCACGGTTAATGTCACCGTGGCGTTGTGCGATGCTCCTGTTGCGGCGGAGCCGGTGATCGTGATCGTGTAGGTTCCGGCCAGCGTGCCGCCGCCGGTGGAAACGCCGCTGCTGGATGATCCGCAGCCCGACTGCAGCAGGATCGCACCCGCGATCAGGCAGAGAACAGCTGCGGCCAGCCAGCGGCGACGCTTGCGGCCCGCGCCGATACCCAGTCCGACGAGGCTCAGGCCTCCGATGGGGAGCCATGCGGCGTAGAACGAGCCGCGGCGGAGCAGAGTGCCGGTGACCACGGGGCGGGCCACGGTGGCGATGCTCAGCGCCGTGGTTTGACAAGCGCTCCCCGAAAGCGTGACGGGGGTGGGGTTGAAGATGGGAGTGGTTGCCGTCACCATCGCAGGGGATGTGGTCTGGCTGGGGGTGATGGTGGCGTTATAGCCGAGTACCGTATCCGTGGGACAGAAGTTAAGCTGGAAGGTACTGGCGCTGGCAGGGTCGCCCGCATTAACGGTGAGCGTCGCGGGCGAGGGGGGCGTGATTGAGAAGTCGACGATCTTCGCCGTCTGCGAACTCGTTCCTTGCGTTCCACCGCCGTTCGCGCTGACGCTGCCCGAAACCGAGATCGTTTTGTTGTTGGCCGTAATCGATGGCGTGACGTCAACTTCAACCGCGGCCAGGGGCGACGTGCATAAGGGTTCTATGCAGGCGGTCAGGGTCGGAATAAGGCACTGTATGATATTTCCGTTGACCGGACCGCAGGATCCCGAGCCAAGGGTGACTTTAGCGGTGGCGCTTGACGCCACCGCTCCCCCGATTGGCACTATGGCGAGGAAAGTCACGTTGGATGCGTTGTCTGGCCCTTGGTTGAGAATGTCGAAGGTAAATGCAACCTGGGTTCCCGCCGCGACCGGGTTGGGCGCTGGACTGGTGCCGGAGTTCGAGAGCACGAGTGTGCTGGCGGCGCCGATCTCGGTGACGAATGCATCTTGCGAGCCGCCGTTTAACTGCAATTGGTATGGATTCTTAGTGGGAAAATTCGGCGACAGAGTGTTGCCGGCCACATAGGTCGCGCCGAAGATGTCGAGGTCGATTCCAGTGCCCTGATCCAACTGGTTGCCGCCCAAATAGGTTGACAAGTCGCCATTGCCCACTACCGACAAGGTGGTTCCAATCGATGCGACGAAAGCGTCTCCTCCAAGGCCATAAACCGACTGGAGGGTATTGATGGTTGTGGGAAAGTTCGTGGAGGTAGTTGAGCCGACCACGTGCGCTCCCTGGGTCGAATCCACTTTGATGTCATTGCCGATGTCGTCGCCGTTGCCGCCCAGATAAGTGAAGTAGTTGAGCGGATATATTGATCCGGTCAGGTTGCCGATCTTGACGATGAAGGCGTCGGTAGCTCCCCCACCATAGGCGCCCTGAAAGCTAGACGGGCAACTGTTGGTACAAACCCAATCACCTGAGTTGGTCGAGCCGGTGATGTAGGCCATTCCGGAGGTGTCCACGGCGATAGCGAGGGCGGCATCGACTCCGCCGCCGCCCACGTAAGTGGAGTAGACAGGACTGGAGCCCGCTTGGTTGGGGTTGATTTTGGCTACGAAAGCGTCCGTATTAGTAGTCCCGTGGGCGCCAGTACAAGTTCCGTGATTACTGGCTTCATTGAGGCAGGACTGTTGCGCATTGAAGAGGGGGAACTTTGCCTCGCCGTTCCCTCCAACCGTGGGCAGCATGTTGGTCGTGCCGGTGATGTACATGTTGGGCGCACTGTTCGGAGAAGGGTCCACGGCAATGCCACCGCCAATCGCGGTTGCGCCAGCGGGATTTCCACCACCGAAGTAGGTGGAGTAGAGCATGCTCTGGGAACCACTGCCGCCGGTGTTGATCTTGCTGGCGAAGAATTGGGGCGGGCCGCTCGCAACAGGGCACGTCCCACCCGATTGAACCGGCCCGAAAGGACAGGGTTGAAAGGCGTTGGGGTTCGCAGGGAATCCGTCACTGGCGGGGTTGGTGGAAGTGGTGTCGCCGGTGACGTAGGCATTCTGCTGGCTAGTGTCGATTGCCAGTCCGGTAACGTGATCAACGCCATTGCCGGCAAGATAAGTGGAATAAGCGAGACCATAAGCGGTGCCGGGAATCGTCAGCTTGCTGAGGAAACCGTGGGAGCCGGTCTGAGGTTTTTGTTGAAAGGCATTGCTGGTAGTGGGGAAATCGGAAGAAGTGGTCGAACCGGCGACGTAGATACTGAAAGCTGCGTCGACCGCGATTCCCGACAGGCTGTCAATTCCCGAACCGCCCAGGTAGATGGAATAGACCAGCTGCGCCGTGCCGGCCAGTGTCGGATTGATCTTGGAAATAAATATGTTCTGCGCACCCGGGGCAGGATTCAAAGAGGAACCGTCCGTAACCGGGAAGTCAGGTGAGTTGGTTGCGCCCGCTACATAAATCAGCTGTCCGGCATCAACCGCAATCTTCACCTGAGCCTCGGTTTTGCTGCCGCCGAGGTAGGTCGAATAGCTGAGGACGGGGTCGATGACGAGTTCACGGGCGTGGTCGTAGGTGCCGATAGCGAAGCCGATCTTGTTATCGGCGAGCTGGCGGAAGCTTCCCGCTATCGGCTTCTGAATTTTTCCGTCCTGCTGGTAAATGCGCGGAGCTTGGAAGCGTACATCTCCTCGGTCGGTCGCTAGAAGCAGGTCGCCCGAATCAATGCGCGCGGAAGCGCCTTTGAAGCTGAGCGCAATCTGGTTCGGGTCGGCGGCCGGGGCGACGCGGAAGTCGTATTCGAGTTGTCCCTGATCGCCGTAGTAAACGAGGTTGACGCCGGGGTAAACCGCCTCATACTGGACACGGGCGAACTGAGGAATGTCGCGGTGCCACTTGGAGGGATCGTTGCCGATGAAATAGCTGCTCATGCCCGGCAAAGGCGAGGCGCCCGAAATGCGCGCCGAAGAGTTTGCGCCGTCCAGCCGCATCCGAATCACCGAACTGGAGGCACCTTGAGAGCTGAGAGCTGAGGGCTGAGAGCTGACGGCTGACGGGTGCAGTTGCAGGACCGCTTCGTCGGCGGTCAGGAACAGGCCGTAGCCCGCGCCGCGGGCGAGGAACTTGACCTGAGGAGCGGTCTGACCCTGGTTCGGCTCGAAGAACAGCGGCACCGACAGCGACTTTGAAGTCAGCGTCTTATGCGCGGCAGGCTTACGCTCGGCAGATCCGGGTACACTGGCTTTGGCGGCATGTACGGTAGTCGAAAAATAGAACGCAACGCCCGCGATGGCGAGCACTTCCGCTGCCAGGAAAGCAGCCTTCATCCCATTTCCTGTCTTTTTTCCTGTCTTTCCTCTTGCTGAACGTCTCACCGATCCTCCTACCGACACAGGGCAATTCCAATTCACGAAGCTCCTCCGATTTCCCAATTTCGTGGGGTGAGAACAAGAATGGCACACAAACACCGCTGCCGCTCGACGCCCTTAGGAAGCGGATGCGTACCTGTCACCAGAATACTGG
>Ga0073928_10001007_pt1 | contig 57176 bp, 47 predicted proteins | sample PaiPotPPA55metaG_FD_76969 | JGI IMG/M metagenome (GOLD analysis project Ga0073928, IMG submission 76969) | Iron sulfur acid spring bacterial and archeal communities from Banff, Canada, to study Microbial Dark Matter (Phase II) - Paint Pots PPA... ... | reverse complement strand
TCTTGGACAATCGCACGCCTTGGTGGCTGGACCGGATACCAAAGCGATCGAGCGACTAGCCCGATAACGATGCGCGACGGGCTCGGACGCTTTAATAGCCTTGTGGATGGCTATCATCTGGCAAAAAATGTGTGCGCAAGTTAGCCCTTTCAGGGGGAGGTATTGCGGAGTTTGCTGCACCGCCGAGCTCATTTTCGAAAGGCTGCACCGAATGGCTTAGGAGCAGGCCGAGCTTTCTGTGCGTGCCGAGGCTCGCTCACCAGAGCCCTCTACGCTGCTCTCTCCGTGGTCGGGTCGATCATCTTGCGTACTTCGGTGATCTTGGTCGCGGGAAAGCCGCTGATCTCGGCGTGCTTGCGAATGATGGCTTCGTCCTTGGCGAGATACACGCAGAACGTCTTGTTGTCCGCGACGTAGCTCTCGACCCATTGGATATCGGGGCCGAGCTGATGCAGCACCTCGTTTGACTTGGCGGCTGCGGCTCTCAGCTGATCGCGCTCGAACGTCCCCACCTTGGGGATGTCTCGCTCGATGATGAACTTGCTCAATGCCATCTCACTCTCCTTGCACTTACTGGATCTTCCACTGGGGCGCACAGAATCGATCAAGCCCGCTGCGGGCCATGATCGCCTCGGCGCATCGCTGCGCGTCGGCAAGCGTGCGATTCTCGTCGATGGATTGCAAGCGGCCGTCCGCCAGCAGGATGTTGCCGTCGACGAGGACGGTGTGGGCACCGCCGCGCGAGCTGAACACCAGGTTGGCCACCGGATTGATGACCGGCGCCCAATCCGCAGCCAGCATGCAGAACATGGCGATGTCGGCTTTCTTGCCGGCTTCGAGCGAGCCGGTCTCGCTGTCGAGACCAATCGCGGCAGCCCCTCTGATGGTCGCCATCTCCAGCGCCGTCTCCGGCGGCACCGAGGTGGCATCGAGGCGATAGGTCTTGGCTCCGCCCGCGAACAGATAAAGCTGGCGGGCCACATCGATGTAGTTGCTGGCCATGGCGGAACCGGACCCAAGGGTCACGTTGGCGCCGAATGCGAGGAGCTCGGGATAGCGGCCGAACTCGAGGCTCCCCGTGCCGAGGCGGTGGGACATGGAAGGGCAGCACGCGATGTGGGCTCCCGCGTCGCGCAGGTCCACGAGGTCGCGCGGGCTGGTCCACCCCGCGTGCGTGACGATGGTCGAGGCATCGAGCGCGTCCGCGTCAAGGAGCCGCTTCACCTCCGTGCGGCCATGCTGGCGCCGCGACGCAACCGCGTCGTCACGCGAGCGCGCGGCGGCGGCGACGAGGCGGACGTGCCTCTGCCGCGCCACGGCGGAAAGCTCGCGGCACAGAGTGTCGCTGGCCGCTGCAAGCCACGGCAGCGCCACTGCGGGCCGCACGCGCGCATCTGTGAGCTTCTCGATGGCGGTGATCGCATCTTCCGCGCGTCGCACCGCCTCCTTCGTCGTCTCCCGCTCGAACGGCTGCGGGAACACGCCCATGATGGTGTCGAACGCGTCATAGGCGGCGCGGGAGACGAGAGCGCGCACGCCGGTCTCATGTGCGACGTGGCCGACGACCTCAGGATATCTGCTCCCGGCATCGACGAAACAGGTCGTGCCGGAGCGGATCATCTCGAGCTGGCAGGCGCGGGCCGCAATGGCCGCATCCTCGGGGGAAAGCGCAGCTTCATACCGGAAAATCCGCTCCAGCATGAATTTGGGAATGTCGCAGAAATCGGCCGCACCGCGACCGAGCTGCTGAACCGTGGCGACGTTGGCGTCGATCAGCCCGGGGATGGCGATAAGGGTGCGGCCATCGATCGTCTCGTCCGCCTGGAAGCTATTTTCGATCTCGTCCGATTTGCCGACAAGCGCGATGCGGTCACCCACGATTGCCATCGCCCCGTCGGCGATCATGCGCCGATCGGCATCGAGCGTGATCACCCAATCGATGTGCCTGATCAGTCGCCGAGCCATCGCGATGTCTCTAACAGGGCACTCCGCTCGTTTGTATCACCGTCATGCGCCATGACGAGTTGCGCTATTGCCTTGGCCACGGGGACTGGGTCACGCGATCGAGGCCGGATTTGCGCGCGATGATCACGCCGCGGCGCTGGCATTCGGCAAGGGTCTTCTCCTCGTCGATCGTCTGCACCTTGCCGTTCGCCATGAGCACCTTCCCGTCCACGATCACGGTGTGCGCGCCGCCGCGGGCGCTGTGCACCAGATTGGAGAGCGGGTTGAGCAGCGGCCGCCATTCCGCAGCTCGCGTGTCGAACAACGCGAGGTCCGCCTTCTTGCCGACCTCGATCGAGCCGAGCTCGTTTTCGGCGCCGACCGCGACAGCGCCGTTGATGGTGGCCATCTCGATCATCTCCTCGGGCGGAAAGATGAAGGCGCTCAGCCGGGTCGCGCGCATCGCGCCGGCGCCGAGATTCATCAGCCGTACCATATCCAGATAGTTGCTGGACATCGCCGAATTGCAGCTGAGCGAAACCGTCACCCCGATCGCGGCCATCTCCGGGAAGTGACCATAGCCGGTATCGCCCATGCCGAGACGGAAGCCGGTCGAGGGCGTGTACGAGATCTTGAACCCGTGTTTCTGGGCGAGAAAGATCTCCTTCGGGCTTGCCCAGCCCATGTGGATCATCACCATGTCGGGACCGAGCACGCCGAGGTGATCGAGGCGCTCGACGTCGCTCAGCCCGGACGACAAGCGCGAGCCGACGATCTCGTCCCGCGACTCCGAGGCGTGCATGACGATGGGCGCATCGTGCTTGTCGGCGAGCCGGCGAATGCCCCGGCAGAGATCATCCGAGCAACCGGCGAGGATGCGCAGCGCAAACCAGGCCCTCACCCGCCCATCGTAGGTATTGTTGTGGGTGACCACGGTCTCTTCGGCGCGAGCGAGCGCTTCCGACAGGGTCTCCCTGAACATGGTCTTGGACGGCATCTTGCCGATCGTGGTGTTGTGCACGTCGAAGGCCGTGCGCGACACGATCCCGCGCATGCCGCTCTCTCCCGTCGCCTTCGCCGTCTCGCCGGGGTAGTAGCTGCTGGGATCGAGAAAGCAGGTCGTGCCCGCCTTGATCAACTCGAGCTGGCAGGCCCGGGCTGCCCAATACGCATCCTCCGACGTCATCTCCGACTCGTAGCCGTAGAGCCGCTCCAGGAGTTGCTTGGGGATGTCGCATTCGTCGGCGAGACCGCGGCCGAGATGCTGCGTGTTGTGCACGTGCGTGTCGACGAAGCCGGGCAGCACCAGCAGGCCGGAGGCGTCGATCGTCTCCATGTCCGCGCAGCGCTCGGGCAGGTCCGCGTCCTTGCCGACGAAGCTGACGCGGTCATCCGTGATCGCGATGGCGCCGCCGCGTAGGATGCGGCGCTCGCGATCAACCGTGACGATCCAGTCGGCGTCGCGAATAACAAGCCCTGACATCCCACATTACCATCTCAGAGAGACTTTTGCGCACCTACGACTGACGCGTTCCATCATATCGCACCGAGGTACGAGCGTTGCACGTTCTCATCCCGCATGAGGAGCGCACTTTCGCCTTCGAGCGCAATGCGCCCGTTCTCCAGAATATAGCCGTATTCGGCCAGCCTGAGGGCTTGTCTCGCATTCTGCTCGATCAGCAGGATGGTGATCCCCTGGCGATTGAGCTCCTGCACGATGGCAAAGATCTGCTTGACCAGCAACGGAGCAAGGCCGAGCGTGGGCTCGTCGAGAAGGAGGAGCCGTGGCCGCGACATGAGGCTGCGTCCGATGGCCAGCATCTGCTGCTGGCCGCCGCTGAGCGCCCCCGCGCGCTGCTTTCGCCGTTCCGCCAGCACCGGAAACAGGCCGTAGATCCAATCCAGCGCGCGGCGAACGTCCCGCCGGTCATGCCGGCTGTAGGCGCCCATTTCGAGGTTGTCGACGACGCTCATATCCGGGAACAGCTCGCGCCGCTCCGGTACCATGGAAATGCCGAGACCGACGATCTGATGGGGCGGAACGTTGCCGATCAGCCGATTGTCGAAACGAATGTCGTTGTTGCGCGATCGGTGCAGGCCGACGATGGTGCGTACGGTCGTGGTCTTGCCGGCGCCATTCGTGCCGAGCAGGCTGACAATGGCGTGCTCCCGCACCCGTAGGCTGACGCCCTTGAGCGCCTCGACCTTGCCGTAGAAGGCATGCACGGCGTTGAGCTCAAGCAGCATCCTCAGCCCCCAAGTATGCTGCAATGACACGCGCGTCCGATTGAATCTCCCGCGGCGACCCTTCGGCGAGCTGCACGCCGTGGTCGAGCACGATGATGCGATCGGACAACCCCATGACAAGCCGCATGGTGTGACCGATCAGCAGGACGGAAAGCGCGTAGGTCTCGCGAATGCGCCGTATCAGCAGCACGAGCGATTCCAGCTCGGCCGAATTGAGGCCGGCGGCGGGCTCGTCGAGCAGCAGAAGCCGCGGGCGCGAGGCCAGCGCACGCGCAACTTCGAGCAGCCGTTGATGCCCAAACGCAAGCCCGTGCGCCGGCTGCTCCGCGTACGGCAACAGCCCGACGAAGTCCAACAGGCTCGCGGCATCGCGCACCGACTGCAGCTCCTCCGCCCTTTCGCTGCTGACGCGCGCGCCGGCTGCGAGCAAGGTGCTCTTGAGACGCACGTGGGCGCCGACGCGCACGTTGTCGATCACGCTCATCTCGCTGAACAGGGCAATGTTCTGGAAGGTACGCGCCATCCCTAGTCGCGTGCGCGCGTGGGCAGGCGTCCGGGTGATGTCTTGCCCCGCGAACATGATGCGTCCCTGATCGGGCATGGCCATGCCGGAGATGACATTGAACAGGCTCGTCTTGCCCGCGCCATTCGGGCCGATAACCCCGAGAATCTCGTTGGCTCCCAGTTGCAGGCTGATGTCTTGCAGCGCCCGCAAACCGCCAAAGCTGATGCCCACCGCCTCGACTTTCAGGAGCGGACCGGAGCTCGCTGACGTTGTGGGTGGGCCCTCGTAGGGCGGGTTAGCGGTCAAGTCCCCGCCGGCCTCCTCGCGCACGCAGCCCGCATGAGCGTCAGCGACATGCAGTGAGCCGAACCTTTTTTGCAGCGCGCCAACCAGACCCTTGGGAAGGAATATCAGCAGAACGAGCAGCAGAAGCCCGGTGAGAAAATCCTTGTATTCGGCGGCGCCACGCAGCAGCTCGGGAAGCACCGTGAGCATCAGTCCGCCGAGGGCTGCTCCCGCCAGCGATCCGATCCCTCCCAGGATCCCCATCGTGACGTAAAGAATAGAGACGGGAAAAACGAATGCATCGGGATTTACGAACTGGGAGAGCCCGGCAAGCAGGCCTCCGGAGATCCCGGCATAGAACGCTCCGACGGCGAACGCGACGGTCTTGTAATGGGCGAGATTGATGCCCATTGCCCGCGCGGCCAATTCATTCTCCCGAATCGCGGTAAAGGCTCGCCCATGTCGCGAATCGACGATATTGCGGGCGAGCAGAAAAAGGCCAGCGGCGATCAGAACAATCGGAACGTGAAACTGTCGCGGGAAAAGCTCGTATCCGAACAGCTCGGGCGGCGGAACGGCCATGCCATTGGGGCCGTTGGCGAGGTCGTACCAGTTCTGCAGGATGATGACGACGACGAGGCCGAAACCGAACGTGACCATCGAAACGTAGAGGGGGCCTAGCCGCAGCGCCGGCACGCCGAGAAGATAGCCGAAGGCCGCTGCCAGCAACCCGCCGAGCACGACTGCAATCCAGAAGGAAAGGTTGTAGCTCACGACGAGCAACGCCGTCGCATAGGCGCCGATCGCCGCAAATCCGGCGTGCCCCAGCGATATCTGCCCGGCGTAGCCCATGACCAGGTTGACGCCGAGCACGGCGATGATGTTGACGACCGCGAGGCTGAATACAAACAGCGGATAGGTGGGGAGGAGATACGCGGCGGCCAGTGAGAGCGCCACCAGCACCAGGTTCGCGACAATCGCTGTGCGTCGCGCGAGGATCAGGCTCACGCCCGCTGTCCCTGCTCGCGACCAAACAGGCCGTTGGGCTTGAGCGAAAGAATGAGCACCAGCGTCGCAAAAGCGATGACGTCTTTCATGGAGCTTGCGACATATACCCCGCCCAGATTTTCGATGATGCCGAGCAGAAAACAGCCGGCGATCGCGCCTGGAATGCTGCTGAAGCCGCCGAGGATAGCGCCAATAAATCCCTTGATTCCGATCGTGCCCATGTCGGGGGTGATGATGATGAGCGGCGCCAAGAGCACCCCGGCGGCGGCGGCGAGACCCGAGCCAACCGCCCAGATCAGCGAGAAGGTACGATTGACGTTGACACCGCACAGCGTTGCCGCATCGCGGTTTTCTGAGGTCGCCTCCATGCCCTTGCCAATTCTGGTCTTGCGGAAGAACAGCATGAAGGCGCAGACGAGCAGGATGGCGAGCGCAATGATGCTCAGGCTCAGCGGCGTGAGCGTGACGCCCGCAATGGAGAAAGGCTCGGCCGGCAGGATCGAGGGAAAGCGGCTCACCTCCGAACCGCGCAGGATGCGCACGGCCGCCCGAATCATCTGCCCGACTGCGACTGTCGCGAGGATCAGGGTGACCACCGGCGCATTGATCAGCGGGCGGTAGGCAATGCGCTCAAGGGCGGCCCCGAACAACGCGCACAGGACTACGGCCGTCACGAACGCGAGCGAGTATGGCGCCTCGAGATCGCTGTAGAAATAAAGCGCCAGAATGGCGCCCAGCATCATCATCTCGCCCTGGGCGAAATTCACCACCTTGGTCGCGCGGAAGATGACGACAAAGCCCAGGCCGACCAGCGCGTAGAGACTTCCGAGCGTAAGCCCGCTTACGACAACCTGGCTCAGCAACGCCACAGCCGGTTATTCCCGTGCGCGGCCGCGGCGCGGAAACTCAATACCTCCCCCTGAAAGGAGGAGGTATTGCGGAGCTTGCTGTACCGCTGAGTGCTTGTCCCATAAGGGGGGAGCAGGCCATGTAGGGGCGGGTTTCAAACCCGCCCCTACTGCTGTCCAGCAGGAGTATATCTCACCGGCACACGCTGTAGTTACCGCCCGCCGATCTGGGAAATGCTTTCCCACTTGAGGTCGGGTCGCACCCGGATGATCTCAACCTGCGTCGAGCCTTCGTGATTGTCCGTGCTGTAGCTGATCGGAAACGTCATGCCGGTATCGAAGTTTTTGATCCCTTCCAGGGCATCTATGAACGATTCGCGCGACAAATCTTTGCCGACCTTCTCCAGGGCTGCCTCGGTCACCTTGCCCGCTGCGTATGCCGCGAGGTCATATTCAGAAGGCCGGCCGGGCGGGAACCCATCGGGATAAAGATTGGCCTTGAGCTTGTCGCGGTATGCGACAATGGCCGGCTTCTGCGAGCTGTCGGCAATTTCCGGGACGACCAGGTCGGAGACAAACCCGACTGCCGCCTGTCCTGCGCCGCGCTGGAGAAGCGGCGTCGAGGTGCCGCCGCCGCCGAACAGCTTTGCGCCTATTCCCAGCTCCTTGGCCTGCCGAACAATGATGCCCGCCTCCTGCGCAAAGGCGTAGATCAGCAGACCGTCCGGGTCGGCGCCTTTGATCCGCAGGAGTTGCGCCGAAAAATCCTGATCTCCCGGATTATAGCGCTCCGCCGCAGCCGGCGAGATCTTGTAGCTCTCCTTCAGCCGCTCCTGGAAGATCTGAAAGCCGCCTACGCCGTAGTCGTTGCTGTTGTAGATGATGGCAGGATGCTTGAGCTTTTCATGCTCCATCATCCAGCCGACCATACCCAGAGCCTGGCTTTCCTCATTGGCATAGATCCGAAATATGTAGCGCGAGAACGGCTTCATGAGATTGACGTTGGAGGAGATCGAGGAAACGAACGGCACCTTCTCTCGGGTAATTGTCTGGCGCACCGGCAACGTCGATCCGCTGACCGAGCCGGAAATGAGCATGAACACCTGGTCCTGATCGATCAACCGACGGATCACCGACTGTGCTTCCTGCGGAGAGCCCGCGTCGTCATAGGAGATGAAATTGATCTTGCGGCCGTGGATGCCGCCCTTGTCGTTCACTTCCTTCGCCCATAGCCGCACCGCATCGCGCGCGGATTGCCCGAGCAACGCCACCGGACCGCTCAGCGGCGTCCACATTCCGATGCGAATCTCGTTATCGGTCACGCCTGTCTCGGCTCGCGCGACAGTGGCCACGAGCAAGAGCAAACAGAAGGGGAAGACGGTGAAGTGCAGCTTGCGGGTCACTTTCATAATTCACTCCTGGTGAAACTGCGTCAGCCCTTGGATGTTTTGCTTGCCCTGCCCTTCTCGTCATTTTTGTAGGGGCGGGTTTGAAACCCGCCCCTACAAAAACCGCCCTAACCAGCCTTGTGCGCGCGTACCGCGACCGACATGGCGCCGATGGGAGGTATCTCTGCATGCATCACGTCTCCGGGCTTCACCGGGCTCACGCCTTCCGGTGTTCCGGTAAAGAGCACATCGCCGGGATAGAAGGTATAGAAGGTGGAACCCCATTCGATCAGCTTGCGGCAGTCGTAGATGAGCTGAGCGGTGTTGCTGCTCTGCTTCATCTCCCCGTTCACAGCGATGGTGAGCGGGACGTTGTCGGGATCGGGTATCTCATCAGCAGTGACCATCCACGGGCCCAGCACGGAATAGGTGTCGATCGACTTGCGAAAGCTGCGGTCTTCCGGGCCGCGTGCCGTCATGTCGAGGCCGATGCAGTATCCCGCCACGTAATCGAGTGCCTTGTCGCGTGGAATATCGCTTCCCTGGTTGCTGAAAATGATCGCAAGCTCGACCTCGTGCTCGTTGCGCCGCTCCGGAAAGCGAATGGCCACCCCTTCGGATGGCCCGACGAGGGAGGAGTTCGCCTTGAGGAAAAGGCCAGCGGTGCCGATCGCAGGCGACGGCTTGATGTTTTGCGAAGCGGCGCGCGCCGCCATCTCGTCGATGTGCGCCTTGTAGTTGGTGGGCGCGGCCACGAGCTTTGACGGGCGCGCCACCGGCGACAAGAGCTTGAGCGCGGAGATCGGCTTGCCCGGCGCCTTGGCCGCCATTTCCTCGAGCCGCGAGCGCCACGCGGGCAGAGCCGCGATGACCGCGTCGCCCTTCATGGCATAGGGAGCGGCCGCCCTGATCTGGCTCTGCGCTTCGGTGACGTCGTGCACCATCTCGCCGCGCACCACTCCCAGCCGGTCGTCGTCGTAGCGACAGAGCTTCATGACTTACCTACCCCAATGTAAAAGACGGCCTTGCCGTTCTTTCTGCTCGATGCCGGCATGGATAGTGACAATGATTTTGTCGTCCAGCAAGGACGACATGGTCGCTTCCACGTCGTCATGCCCGGACTTGATCTGACTTGATCCGGGCTCCCATCCCGTTCGCAAGAAGACGCTTCGCAAAAGTGGTTTGCCGGGCCGAGCCCGGCAATGACACACAAGGTCAGTCCTCGGCCAGGTCCATGGCTTGCGCGAGCTTCCTGTAGCGCTCGATATCGGCGGCGAGAAAGCGGGCAAATTCGCTCGCTGTGCCGCCCCGAACATCGTAATCCATGGCGGCGATCTGCGCGCGCAGCTTCGCCTCGCCAAGTGCCGCGTCGACAAGCTCGTTCCAGCGCCGGATCAGCGCGTCCGGCGTTCCCGCCGGCGCTGCAAGGCCGCACCATGCAAGCACTTCGAAACCGGGAAATCCGAGCTCGGTCATGGCTGGAATGTCGGGCAGGCGGGGGGAGCGCCGCAGGCTGGTGATTGCCAGCGCGCGCAGCTTGCCGCTTGCAATGTGCGCGCCGACGAGACCGGTGCTGCCGATCATGAACTGCGCGTTGCCGGACAACACTGCCGTCAGCGCGGGCGCGAGGCCGGCAAACGGCACGTGCACCGCAGCGTTGCGCGGCAGCCCCGCGCGATGAAACAAGGTCATGGTCGCGAGATAATGCGGCGAGCCAAAGCCGCCGGTCGCATAGTTCAGCTGGCCGGGATGATCGCGCAGCATCTGGATCAATTCCGGCACGCCGCGCACCGGCAGGTCCTCGCGCACGAGCAGCACCAGCGGCGCATCGGCCATCAGCACGATCGGCGCGAAGTCGTTGAGAGCATCATAGCCGAGGTTGCGTTTGAGCGCCGGCATGGAGCCGTGAGTGCTGGTGGTAACGACAACGAGCGTATGGCCGTCGGCGGGCGCCTGCTTCGCTGCCGTGACGCCGATCAGCCCGGTGGCGCCACTGCGGTTGTCGATGATGATCGACCAGCCGAGGTCCTCGCTGATCTTCTGCGCAATGAGGCGCGGAATGCCGTCATACGGCCCGCCCGCAGGGTAGGGAACGATGATGCGGATGGGCCTTGATGGGTACTGCTCTGCGCGAGCGCGCGAGGTGAACGTGCGCAACCAGCCGCAGACCGCCGGGGCAACGACGAGCGCGAGGGCCGAGCGGCGGGGGAGCATGGTGCTCCTCACTGCAGCTTGTACTTGCGTGCCGTGGCGGAGAAAAACCCTTCGCTGCGCAACGCGTCGAGCAGGCTCGTGTCGACGTAATCCGCTACGTTCTGATTGCCGCCGAACTGCGCCAGAATATTCTTCGCACCCTCGAGCGAGACCTCGATGTTGGCGGGCGACTGTGCCCTGAAGTCGTTGTAGGTAACGTCGAGCACCTTCTGGTCGGCGATCTTGAGCTCCTTCGCCAGCACCTGCCTGGCGCGGCCCGCGTCGGAGAGGGCGAGGTAATTGCCCTCGATGGTGGCCTTGAGAAACCGCATCAACGCATCGCGGCGGCCCGAGATGTCGCTGCGGCGCACGACGATCGAGCTGAAGACCCAGGGGATTTGCTCAGGCACGAGGTCGACGAGCACGTGCACGCCTTGGGCGCGCGCCATGCTGGCGATCGGCTCGTTGATCGGGGTGGCCTTGATCTCGCCCGCCTTCACAGCCTCGAGCCGGCGCAGGCCGCCGCCATATTCCTTCAGGATGACATCGTCGCGAGTGAGGCCAAGCCGCTTGAGCGCAAGCGTCACGGTCGAATCGCTTTCCGAGCCGAATGTGCTCACGCCGATGGCGCCGCCCTTGAGATCGGCGGCCGACCTGACATCGGGTGCGGAGAAGAACGTGAAGCGGATGACATTGCTCAGCGAGGCGATAGCGCGCAGGTCGCCGCCGGCGCGATTGACCTTGATCACGGACGACAACCCCACATGCATGGCGTCGAGACGACCGGCCTGCAGCTCAGCAGCGCCGCGGCTTCCGCCGCTCATGTTGACAATGTCGACGTTCAGCCCGTTGGCTGCGTAGAAGCCTGCATCCCGCGCGGCATACCATGCAAGCACCGTGTTGACGGGGTCGGAGATGCCGGCCTTGAACATCGCGAGCTCCTGGCTTGCCGCGGGATGCCACCCGCACAAACCAAATGCGACCGCGGCGGCGGAAATTCGGCACAGCCAAACCCTCGCAACCATCGCGCTTTCCCCTTCGGACCAAGTTCAGGGCTGTTCATTACCACTGTTTCAGCCGGCAGGGCATGTCCGTCAGGGTTGGTCGCGCGCGTTCCTGGTCGACTCATCCGGGATCAATGTTCAGTAGGCCAGGATCGCGGCGAGCTCTTCCGCCGGAACCAACGAGATCACTGTCATCGCAATTGTGAGACCGAACAGGCAGAAGAGAAGGACAGCAGCAAAATCGCGTGAGAGGTGAAAGATAACAGCGGCGGGTAAGCCAAGACGATAAGAGCTGTGCACGGATTCCTCCTTTGAGCAGGCACCCATGGCTAGCCCGGCGGAGCGGTTGGGCTGTGTGAGGCGGTTCACAGTTGCGCCGGGAAATCGGCGCGCAGATCGCCACCGGCACGAAAAATGTGCGGTTCGCTGAAATCCGTGGCAGTGCTTGCGCTGCAAGGCGCCTCTGGCATAATGTATACCACGATGGCCAGTGCGTATCGTCAGTCCCAGTCCGCCGCCGCAGCTCAGTCCGCGATCGGGGCAAAAGACTCCTCAGACGCTAATGTGCGCCGGGACCGCTTCGATGCCGATGAGGCGCCGCGCGCCCCCCGGCTCAAGCCCATCGCGACCCGCGAGAGCTTCAAGGGCAGCGCCTATACCGCGCTCAAGGACGCCATCGTCGGCATGGACGTCTATCGCAGCCGCTCGGATATCAAGCTTGACGAGCGCCGCCTTGCCTCCGACCTCGGCGTCAGCCGCACTCCGGTGCGCGAAGCCATGGCGCAGCTCGAGCGGGAGGGCTTCGTGCGCGCGGTTCCACGCCGTGGAATCTACGTCGTGCGCAAGTCGAAGCGCGAGGTCATCGAGCTGATCACCGCCTGGGCGGCGCTCGAGAGCATGGCGGCGCGCCTCATCACGCAGAGCGCGCAGGAGCACGAGATCGCATCACTGCGCGCCATGTTCGCCAGGTTCGATAATGGCGAGCTGCATGTGCGGCTCGACGAATACTCAGAGGTCAATATCGAGTTTCATCAGGCCATCATTCGGCTCAGCCGGAACGCAGTGCTGATCTCGCTTGCGGAGAACCTTTTTGCCCACATGCGCATGATCCGCCGCAAGACCATCGGCGAGCAGGACCGCGCCGCGCGCTCGATCCGCGACCACATGTCGATCATCGAAGCGCTCGAGACGCGCGACACCAAGCGGGCGGAGGATCTGGTGCGCGATCATGCCCTCGGTCTTGCCGAGCACGTCGCGAAATATGCCGATTACCTGGACTGATCGAACCAACGATACTGCGCCGGGGACAAAACCTGCGCGCTCAAGGGTAGGGAGACGATAATGGCGGATGCAGCAACCAAGCCGAAACCCGTGCCCGCAACCCCCGCGGACGAAGCGCAGAAGGAGCTTACCGATGGCTTTCATCTCGTCATCGATGCGCTCAGGCTCAACGGTATCAACACGATCTATGGCGTGCCCGGCATCCCGATTACGGACCTGGGCCGCAAGGCGCAGGCGGCCGGCATGCGCGTCCTCTCGTTTCGGCACGAGCAGCACGCCGGCAACGCGGCCGCCATCGCCGGCTTCCTGACCAAAAAGCCGGGCATCTGCCTCAGCGTCTCGGCTCCCGGCTTTCTCAACGGTCTCACTGCGCTGGCCAATGCCACGACCAACTGCTTTCCGATGATCCTGATCAGCGGCTCGTCCGAGCGCGAGATCGTCGACCTGCAGCAGGGCGACTACGAAGAGATGGATCAGCTGGCGATTGCCAGGCCGCTGTGCAAGGCAGCTTTCCGCGTGCTGCATGCCGCAGACATCGGCATTGGCGTGGCGCGGGCGATCCGCGCGGCTCTCTCAGGCCGACCAGGCGGCGTTTATCTCGATCTGCCGGCCAAGCTGCTCTCGCAGATCATCGACGCGGATGCTGGAGCGAAGTCGCTGGTCAAGGTCATCGATCCGGCGCCTGCCCAGATGCCTGCTCCGGCGGCGGTCAAACGCGCGCTCGATGTGCTCAATGGTGCCAAGCGCCCGCTGATCATCCTCGGCAAGGGGGCGGCATATGCGCAGTCCGATGACGCGATCCGCGCGCTGGTCGAGAAGAGCGGGATTCCTTTCCTGCCGATGAGCATGGCCAAGGGACTGTTGCCCGACACGCATCCCCAGTGTGCAGGCGCGGCGCGCTCAATGGTGCTGAAAGACTCCGACGTCGTGCTGCTGGTCGGCGCCCGCCTGAACTGGCTCCTGTCGCACGGCAAGGGCAAGACCTGGGGTGAGCCAGGATCGAAGAAATTCATCCAGATCGACATCGACCCAAAGGAGATGGACAGCAATGTCCACATCGTCGCGCCCGTTGTCGGTGACATCGGCTCCTGTGTATCCGCGCTGGTCGAGAGCAACGACGGCAAGTGGCAGCGCCCGCCGGCTGACTGGATCGACGCTGTGAACGAGCGCAAGCAGGCAAACATTGCCAAGATGGCGCCGCGGCTGATGAAGAATTCGGCGCCGATGGACTTTCACAGCGCGCTTGGCGCGTTGCGCAGCGTGATCAAGCAACGGCCGGATGCCATTCTCGTCAACGAAGGCGCCAATACTCTCGATCTCGCACGCGGCATCATCGACATGTACCAGCCCCGCAAGCGCCTGGATGTCGGCACCTGGGGCATCATGGGCATCGGCATGGGCTTTGCCGTCGCCGCCGCAGTGGAGACCGGCAAACCCGTGCTCGCAGTCGAGGGCGACAGCGCCTTTGGCTTCTCCGGCATGGAGGTGGAGACGATCTGCCGGTACAACCTGTCGGTCTGCGTTGTCGTCTTCAACAACAACGGCATTTACCGCGGGACCGACGTGAATCCTTCCGGAGGTCCGGATGTTGCGACAACCGTCTTCGTCAAGGACGCTCGTTATGAGAAATTGATGGAAGCATTCGGCGGCGTTGGCGTGCATGTGACAACGCCTGACGAGCTGAGCCGTGCCGTGAATGAGGCGCTGGAGTCCGGCAAGCCCACTCTGGTCAACGCCGTGATCGATCCTGCGGCCGGTAGCGAAAGCGGCAACATCGGCAAGCTCAACCCGCAAAGCGCGGTGCGCAAGAAATGAATCGGCAACGTTACCTCTCATCCGCGCCTTGGCTGCCGCCCGAAAGACGTGGATGCGCCGGACAACGGGGGCCTCGCCGACTTTTGTCGGCGGGGTGCCCGTCCCGCGCATGACGGGTTACACGCGAACGGAAGCAGTTTTGGAGGAAACGACGATGGCAAAGGGCAGGAAGGCGAAAGCCAAGACCAACACCAAGCCGAAAGCCAAGACAAACATCAAGGCAAAGGTCAGGGCCAAATCCAGGCCGGCGGCGAAGAAAATCATCAAGCTGAAGGCGAAGAATCCGGCGGCGGATGCCGCCGCAAAGACAAAACGGCCGGCACACTCCAATGGGCTGCCGAAGCCGTCGACCAAGCCGTGGGGCGAGGTCGGCAAGGCGCTGGACGGGGTGCGCGTCCTCGACTTCACCCATGTGCAGTCGGGGCCAACATGCACGCAGCTCCTCGCCTTTATGGGCGCCGACGTCATCAAGGTGGAGCGGCCCGGAGTGGGCGACATCACGCGCGGACAGCTGCGCGATGTCAAAGGCGCCGACAGCCTCTATTTCACGATGCTCAACGGCAACAAACGCTCCATCACCATCGATTCCAAGCACCCCAAGGGGAAGGAGATCCTCGAGCGCCTGATCAAGCATTGCGACGTCCTGGTGGAGAATTTTGCTCCCGGCGCCCTCGATCGCATGGGCTTGACCTGGGACTACATCCACACGACCAACCCGCGCATGATCGTCGCCTCCGTGAAGGGGTTCGGTCCCGGCCCTTATGAAGAGTGCAAAGTGTACGAGAACGTGGCGCAATGCGCGGGGGGAGCGGCGTCCACGACCGGCTTTCGCGACGGCCCGCCACTGGTTACCGGTGCCCAGATCGGCGACTCCGGCACCGGGCTGCACCTTGCCTTCGGCATTGCCTGCGCGCTCTATCAGCGCAACCGCACCGGCCGCGGCCAGCGCGTGCTCGCGGCGATGCAGGACGGCGTGCTCAATCTCACGCGTGTCAAGCTGCGCGATCAGCAGCGGCTCAAGCATGGCCCGCTGACCGAGTACAGCCAGCACGGCGAAGGCATTCCCTTCGGGCAAGCGGTACCCCGCGCGGGCAACGATTCCGGCGGCGGTCAGCCCGGCTGGATCCTCAAGTGCAAGGGCTGGGAGAGCGATCCCGACGCCTACATCTATTTCATCACCCAGGCGCCGGTGTGGGGAGCGATCTGCGACCTCATCGGCAAGCCGGAATGGAAGACCGATCCGGCCTATGCGACTCCTCCCGGACGGCTGCCGAGGCTGCGCCAGATCTTCAGCACCATCGAGCAGTGGACGATGACCAAGACCAAGTTCGAGGTCATGGAAATCTGCAACGGCGTCGACATCCCGGTGGGCCCGATCCTTTCCATGAAAGAAATCGCGGAGGAGCCGTCGCTGCGCAAGACCGGCACCGTGGTCGAGGTCGACCATCCCACCCGCGGCAAGTATCTGACCGTCGGCAACCCGATCAAGATGTCGGACTCGATCACCGAGGTGAAGCGCGCGCCGCTTCTCGGCGAGCACACCGACGAGATCCTGCGCAAGGAGCTCGGCTACAGCGACGACGAGATTGCCGAGATCAGGGGCTCAGGAGCGATCACTGCGCCGGAAAAGGGCGCGCGCGCCGAGGCGGCGTAGGCTCACAATGCGGATCGTGGTGCACGGACAGCAGGCATTCGGCAAGGCCGTGCTGGAAGCGCTGCTCAAGCGCGGAGAGGATGTGGCTGCCGTCTATGTCGCGCCGGAGAAGCAAGGCGCCAAGGCCGATCCGCTCAAGGAAGCGGCGCAGGCCGCCAAGCTTCCGGTTTATCAGCCTTCCTCATACCGCAAGCCGGAAGTGTGGGATGAGTTTCGCTCGCTCAAACCGGACCTGCAGGTGATGGCGTTTGTTACGCTGCTCGTCCCCGAGGACTTTCTCAACATTCCCACCAAGGGCACGATCCAGTATCACCCCTCGCTGCTGCCCAAATATCGCGGCCCCAGCGCCATCAACTGGCCGATCATCCAGGGCGAGACCGAGACCGGGCTGTCAATCTTCTGGCCGGACAACGGTCTCGATACCGGAGATGTCCTGTTGCAGAAGAAAACTCACATCGGCCCGACTGATACCCTGGGCAGCGTCTATTTCGACCGGCTGTTCCCCATGGGCGTCGAAGCCATGCTGGAAGCCGTCGACCTCGTCAAAGCCGGGAAAGCTCCCCGCATCAAGCAGGATGACTCCAAAGCCACCTACGAAGGGCGTTGCGGACCGGACAATGCGCGCATCGACTGGGGCAAGCCGTGGCTGCAGATCGATCGCCTCATCCGCGGCTGCAACCCTGCCCCGGGGGCGTGGACCACGATCGATGGCAACACCGTCAAGGTGTTCGAGGCGAAACCGCTGCCGGCCAAGGACCCCAAGGGCATCGGCGGCAAGATGGGCGAGGTCGTCGAGGTCGGTTCCGACGGCTTCAGCGTGGTCTGCGCCGATGGCCGCATGAAGGTCCTGCGCGTGCAAGCCGATGGTCCCAAAGTCGTGGCCGGCGATTACGCCGGCACTGCAAAGCTCACTTCTGGCAAGAGGTTTTCATGAATCCCAGCACTGCTACCGCCGCCAAGGCTCCGACGGTCGCCTCTCAGCACGCCCATCCGAAATCCGACATCGAGATCGCGCAGGCCGCGAAGATGCGGCCCATCCTGGACATTGCGCGCGAGAAGCTCGGCATTGGCCCCGAGAATCTGGAGCCCTACGGCCATTACAAGGCCAAGGTGTCGATGAGCTTCATCAAGTCGCTCAAGAACCGGCCCAGCGGCAAGCTCATACTCGTTACTGCCATCACCCCGACGCCGGCCGGGGAAGGAAAGACCACCACCACGGTCGGCCTCACCGATGCGCTCAATCACATCGGCAAGAAGGCCATGCTGTGCATCCGCGAACCGAGCCTCGGACCGTGCTTCGGGGTGAAAGGGGGAGCGGCGGGCGGCGGCTATGCCCAGGTGGTCCCAATGGAGGACATCAACCTGCATTTCACCGGCGACCTGCACGCTATCGGTACCGCCAACAATCTGCTCGCAGCGCTGATCGACAATCACATCTACTGGGGCAATTCGCTCGGCATCGATGCGCGCCGCATCACGTGGCGGCGTGCCATCGACATGAACGAGCGCTCGCTGCGCCACATCGTCTCCTCGCTCGGCGGGGTAGCCAACGGATACCCGCGCGAGGATGGATTCGACATCACCGTCGCCTCGGAAGTGATGGCGATTTTCTGTCTCGCCACGGACCTTGTCGACCTGCGCCGGCGCCTCGCCAATATCGTTGTTGGTTACACACGCGAGCGCAAGCCGGTACGGGCGGGCGAGCTCAAGGCAGAGGGGCCGATGGCGGCGCTGCTGAAGGACGCGCTGTCGCCCAACCTGGTGCAGACGCTCGAAGGCACCCCCGCCTTCATCCATGGCGGGCCGTTCGCCAATATCGCGCACGGATGCAACTCTGTGCTGGCGACGACCACAGCGCTGAAGCTTGCCGACTATGTCGTCACCGAATGCGGGTTCGGGGCCGATCTCGGCGGCGAGAAATTTCTCGATATCAAGTGCCGCAAGACCGGACTTGCGCCCGATTGCGCCGTTCTGGTCGCGACCATTCGCGCGTTGAAAATGCACGGCGGGGTGAAGAAGGAAGACCTCAAGGCCGAGAACCTCAAGGCGCTCGAGGCGGGCATGGCTAACCTCGCGCGGCACATCGAGAACGTGCAGAAATACGGCATCGTGCCCATCGTCTCCATCAATCGCTTCAGCGCGGACACCGAGGCGGAGATGGCGCTGGTCAAAGCCGGCTGCGCCAAGCTGGGCGTCGAGGCTTTGATGGCCGATCACTGGGCCGAAGGCAGCAAGGGCGCGGCCGATGTGGCGCGTGCGGTGGTGAAGGTGGCGGATGTGGGCAAGAGCAAGCTCAAGCTGCTCTACCCCGACGACTTGCCGCTCGTCGAGAAGATCCGCACCATCGCCAGGGAAATCTACCGCGCCAAGGACATCGAGGTGGCGCGGCCGGTGCGCGACCAGCTGGCGCAGTTCGAGCAGATGGGCTACGGCAACTTTCCCGTGTGTATCGCCAAGACCCAGTACAGCTTTTCGACCAATGCGGACGTCAAGGGCGCGCCGACCGATCATGTCATCCCGGTGCGCGAGGTGCGGCTCTCAGCCGGCGCCGAGTTCGTGGTGGCGATCTGCGGAGAGATCATGACCATGCCCGGTTTGCCGAAGGTACCGGCGGCAAACTCCATCGATCTCGGAGCCGACGGCCGCATCACCGGGCTGTTTTGATGGCGGAGATCTCGCATTGACGAGCTCCCACGTGTGCGCGGCCTGCACACCTCCCCCTGAAAGGTGTCGGGTAGGGGTCCGGCGCTCGGCACCCGCATTCGGTGGTGATGGCGGCCGCGAGTTGACCCCCACCCGGCGACCCCCTACCAAGTCGGGGGTCGCCGACCCCGGATCAAGTCCGGGGCAGGCTCTCCCCCTTTCAGGAGGAGGTATTGCGGGGCCTGGGTTGTGACTTTGGTCGAGAGCAAGCCGGGGAGCGGGCGGCGGCGCCCGCCGCGCACGCCTAAGGGGCGTCAGGTCGATCCGCGAGCGCTCGATGAGGTCCGCTCGCTTCTCGGCGAGCGGGAGCGCCGGCACGATCTGCTGATCGAGCACCTCCATCTCATCCAGGACCGCTACGGCCATCTCTCGGCCGCGCACCTTGCGGCGCTTGCACAGGAGATGAAGCTCGCGCTCACCGAGGTCTATGAGGTCGCGACCTTCTATGCACATTTCGATGTGGTGAAGGAGGGCGAGGCGCCTCCACCCGCAGTCACCGTGCGCGTGTGCGATTCGCTCTCCTGCGCAATGGCGGGCGGGGAGCACCTTTTGCGCGAGCTGCCCAACCGCCTCGGCGGCGATGCGCGCGTCATTCGCGCGCCCTGCATGGGGGCGTGCGACCGCGCACCGGTCTGCGCGGTCGGCCACGTCCAGGTGATGCAGGCGACCGCGGAGAGCGTGACGGGTGCCGTCGCGCACGGCGCACACGCGCATCCCTACCCAACGCCGAACCCGTTCGACTCCTATGTGCGTAATGGCGGCTATGAGCTCCTGCGCGCGTGCCATGCCGCGCGGCGCACGCGCGAGGACATGATCAAGGCGGTGAGCGATGCGGGCCTGCGTGGGCTTGGCGGCGCCGGATTCCCCACCGGGCGCAAATGGTCCCTGGTGCGCGCGGAGCCTGCACCGCGTCTCTTCGCTGTGAACGGCGATGAAGGCGAGCCCGGCACTTTCAAGGATCGTTATTACCTCGAACGCGATCCGCACCGCTTCATCGAAGGGATGCTGATCGCGGCATGGGTGGTCGAGGCGCGCGACATCTATCTCTACATCCGCGACGAATACACGGAAGTGCGGCTCATGCTGGCGGATGAGCTTGCGCGCGTCGCGCAGGCTGGGCTGCTCGGGGACACGGGCGTGCATCTGCGCCGCGGCGCCGGCGCCTACATTTGCGGCGAAGAATCCGCGATGATCGAATCGATCGAGGGCAAGCGCGGCCTGCCGCGCCATCGCCCGCCCTATGTCGCCCAGGTCGGGCTGTTCGGGCGCCCTACCCTCGAGCAGAACGTGGAGACGCTCTACTGGGTTCGCGATATCGTCGAGAAGGGCGCCGCGTGGTTCACTTCGCATGGCCGGCGCGAGCGCAAGGGGCTGCGCAGCTTCTCCGTCTCGGGGCGCGTCAACAAACCCGGTGTGGTGCTCGCGCCTGCCGGGGTGAGCGCGCGGGAGCTGATTGAGGAATACTGTGGCGGCATGACCGCCGGGCACCTGTTCAGAGCGTACCTCCCCGGCGGCGCATCGGGCGGCATCCTGCCCGCTTCCATGGCCGACCTGCCGCTCGATTTCGGCACGCTCGAGCCGCACGGCTGCTTCGTCGGGTCGCACGCGGTGGTAATTCTGTCCGACAAGGACGACATGAAAGCTGTGGCGCTCAATCTGATGCGCTTCTTCGAGGACGAGAGCTGCGGGCAGTGCACGCCCTGCCGGGCGGGCACGGAGAAGGCGGTCAAGCTCATGGCGAACGGAGCCTGGGACGAGACGTTGTTGAACGAGCTCTCCGGTGCGATGCGCGATGCCTCGATCTGCGGGCTTGGGCAGGCGGCGCCCAATCCGCTCGCGTGCCTATTCCGCTATTTCCCCGAGGACCTGCGCAAACCGCTTGGGGTGTGGTGATGGTGAGACGATGACCACGAGCAACAGCAAGGGAAACCAACCGCCGGGTTACGGCCGCGACAACAAAGGCGCAGCCGTGGGCGACGCCACCGCGCAAGGTCGCGCAAACGTCGCCTTTGCGCCTTCGATCAAAGAGAGCGAAAAGCCGATCCGCTTCACCCTCGACGGGCGGGAGGTCGAAGCCCCGGCAAACGAGACGATTTTTAGCACGGCACGGCGCTACGGCATCAAGCTGCCGCATCTCTGCTACACGCCCAAGCCGGGCTATCGCCCCGACGGCAACTGCCGGGTCTGCATGGTCGAGATCGAGGGCGAGCGCGTTCTCGCCGCAAGCTGCATCCGCACGCCTACTGCAGGCATGAAGGTGAGGACGCAGACCGACCGCGCCAAGACGGCGCGGCGCATGGTGATGGAGCTCCTCCTCGCCGATCAGCCGCCTAAGGATGTGGCGCATGATCCGCAATCGGAATTCTGGAAGACTGTCGACCGCGCGCAGCTTGCATCAAGCCGATTCCCTCGGCGTGGTGCGCCGCCGCCTGATCGCAGCCATCCCGCCATGGCGGTCAATCTCGATGCCTGCATCCAGTGCAACCTGTGTGTGCGCGCCTGCCGCGAGGTGCAGGTCAACGACGTCATCGGCATGGCCGGGCGCGGCTACACCGAAAAGATCGTGTTCGACTTCGACGATCCCATGGGTGCCTCGACCTGCGTCGCCTGCGGGGAATGCGTGCAGGCCTGCCCGACCGGCGCGCTGATGCCGGCGACATTGCTGGACGAAGCCAATGTGCGCACGGTCTTTCCCGACCGCGAGGTGCACAGCGTGTGCCCCTATTGCGGCGTTGGATGTCAGATCACCTATCACATCAAGGAGAACAAGCTTACCCACGTGACCGGCAGGAACGGACCGGCGAATGAGAACCGATTGTGCGTCAAGGGGCGTTTCGGCTTTGACTATGTGCACCATCCCCATCGCCTCACGGGGCCGTTGATCCGCAAGGAGGGCGTGCGCAAGCACGCCCATGACAGCGTCGATCCAGCAAATCCATGGACGCATTTTCGCCCCGCGACCTGGGAGGAGGCGCTCGACCGCGCCGCTTCCCGGTTGAAGCGGATTCGCGATCGTGACGGTTCCCAGGCGCTCGCCGGCTTCGGCTCCGCCAAATGCACCAATGAGGAAGCCTATCTTTTTCAGAAGCTGGTGCGCGCGGGTTTCGGCACCAACAACGTCGATCATTGCACGCGCCTGTGCCACGCCTCCTCGGTGGCCGCTCTCCTGGAGACGATCGGCTCCGCCGCGGTCACTGCGACGTTCAACGAGTGCAGGCACTCGGACGTCATCATCGTGATCGGCGCCAACCCCGCCGAGAGCCACCCGGTTGCAGCCACCTTCTTCAAGCAGGCAGCCAAGCGCGGTGCGCAGCTCATCGTCATGGATCCGCGCGGCCAGGCGCTCAAGCGTCATGCCACCCACATGCTGCAGTTCAAGCCCGGCACCGACGTCGCGGTGCTCAACGGCATCCTCAACACCATCGTGACGGAAGGGCTCTACGACCGGCAGTACGTCGAGGCGCAGACCGCGAATTTCAAAGCGTTTGCCGAGCACATCAAGGATTTCACGCCGGAGGAGATGGCGCCGATCTGCGGCATCCCGGCAGAGACCCTGCGCACCGTCGCGCGCAGCTACGCGCGGGCGAGGTCGGCAATCATCTTCTGGGGGATGGGCATCTCCCAGCACGTCCACGGCACCGACAATGCGCGGTGCCTGATCGCGCTTGCGCTCATTTGCGGCCAGGTCGGCCGTCCCGGCACGGGGCTGCATCCCCTGCGTGGGCAGAACAACGTGCAGGGCGCCTCCGACGCTGGACTCATTCCCATGTTCTTCCCGGACTACCGCTCGGTCGAGAATGCAGCGTTCCGCACCAACGTGGAGGAAGCATGGGGCACGAAGCTTGACCCCAAGCGCGGGCTCACCGTGGTCGAGATCATGAAGGCGGTGCATGCGGGGACGATCAAGGGCATGTACATCCTGGGCGAGAACCCCGCGATGTCCGACCCCGATCTCAACCATGCGCGCGAAGCGCTGGCGCAGCTCGAGCACCTCGTGGTGCAGGACATCTTCCTCACCGAGACCGCCGCCTATGCGGACGTGATCCTGCCGGCTTCGGCCTGGCCGGAGAAGGACGGCACTGTCACCAACACCAATCGCCAAGTGCAGATGGGGCGCCAGGCGCTGGCACTTCCTAGCGAAACGAAAGTCGACTGGTGGATCACCCAGGAGATTGCCCGTCGCATCGGGCTTGCCTGGAATTACCAGCACCCGAGCGAGATCTACACCGAGATGGCATCATTGATGCCCGCGCTCGACAACATCGCATGGGAGCGGATCGAGCGTGAAAGTGCCGTCACCTATCCGTCCGATGCTCCGGACAAGCCTGGCCACGACGTGGTGTTCGGCGACCGCTTTCCGACTCAAGACGGCCGCGGCAAGCTCGTCCCCGCCCGCATCACTCCGCCGGACGAGCGTCCCGACGCCGAATACCCGTTCGTGCTCTCGACCGGCCGCCAGCTCGAGCATTGGCACACCGGCGCCATAAGTCGGCGCGCTGCCACCCTCGATGCGCTGGAGCCGGGGCCGATCGCAAGCGTCTCGCGCGGCACCATCGCCCGGCTCGGCATCGCGCCTGGTGACATGGTGCGGGTCTCCACGCGCCGCGGGGTGATCGAGCTTGCCACGCGCCAGGACGATGGCGTGCCCGATGGCGTCATCTATATCCCCTTCGCCTTCGTCGAGGCGGCGGCGAACCTCCTCACCAATCCCGCGCTCGATCCGTTCGGCAAGATCCCGGAGTTCAAGTATTGCGCCGCCAAGTTGGAGCCGCTCGAGCCCGCGCGCGTTGCCGCGGAGTAGGCGAGGCGGCGGGGTCAAGCGTGCTAATCTACACGAGCAACAACAGCGGATTGGATTTATGCGCTCCTGATGGGATCTCGGGTTCCTTGTACGAGAGGAGTGGTTTCTATGGGTAAGCACAATTCCTCGCGGACGGCCATCCTCGCGCCTGCGGCGCTGAGCGTGCTTGTGCTCGTTGCTTCTGCTGGCGCCGAGGCGGCGCATGCCCGCAGCCCGATCCCGCCGTGGTGCGCATGGGATCCGGGGATCAGCAATTTCAACTGCGGCTATTACACTCATCGGCAATGCATGGCGGCGGCATGGGGCAATGGCGGGCTGTGCGTGCCCAATTCACGCGCTGCCTACGGCGAGGTGCGGCAGCGCCGGCGCAGGTAAGAGCGCAGCTCCCCGGCAGGATGCGCGGGCATAGCGCGAGAAAGCGCTAATTGTTGTAGGTCAGTCGGGCGAACCTAGTCATTCGGGTGACCGAACGACTTTAGTCGGATTGCTGCGATTTGGCAGATTTTGCCTCACAACCTGAAACAGATGCCCAACAAAACGGGAACTAGCGGACGTGCCCGAGACAAGTTGCAATGCCCTGACCTACTCGTTACTCAGCCGCCACCGCGGATGGCAAGGAAGCCCCGACCAGGCCTTTGCCTAATCCCGCAACACAGAGAATTCTAAAGCAACAATGATCAAACGATGTTTGCTGAGGGTCCATATCTCGGCTTGGCAAGACTCAGCCTGGAAACAGCCCTGGCTATGCCATAGGGGCTCATCTTGAGGACAGATAACATGTTCCTTCCCATATTTTGGACAGCATACATCCCGATCGCTATCATCATGTTTTCTCTGGTCGGCCAGCGGCTAATCCGAACCTTGCGTCAACTGCGCGTCGACGCCTGGGTTGCCCCTTTGACGCTACGCCTCGCCCACGCGGCCGCTTCCCGCCGGGATCCGCGCGCCCCTTATTCGAGGCCGCGCCGGTAGGCGGTAGGAGTAGTCCCAGTATGCTTGTGAAAGGCGGTGCTGAACGAGCTGGCCTCGCTGAATCCGAGCTGAAACCCAATCTGGGTCACAGACATATCGGGCTGCGCCAGGAGATCCTTGGCTTTGTCCATTCGCCGCGAAGTCAGATAGCGGTGCGGCGACAGCCCGAAAGATTCCTTGAACGCGCGGGAAAAGTGGAACGGGCTCAATCCTGCCAGCTCAGACAGCGCGGAGAGGGAAAAGTCGTCGTAGAGATGCTCTTCGATATACTCCGCCACTCGCCTCTTCTGCCAGGCAGCGAGCCCGCCTCGTACCCGCTGCTGGGTCGTAGCGGCGCCGTTGTTCAGGCGCAGCAGCTCGTGCGCCAAAACAACGCTTAACGCTTCTGCATAGCCCTCGTGCCCTCGCTCCGGATTCTCTGCCTCCGCCTTGAGCTTCTGCAATGTTTCCCACAAGCCCTGGTCGAAGAAGAAAAGGCGCGGCTTGAGCTCGGTCTCAGCGAAACGCAGATCCGGATCGACCGGGAGACGAAGCGGGTCGATGTAGAAATAGGTGGCGCGCGAGAGCGTTCGAGGTATTTGCCAGCCATGGAACTGATGTCCCGTCGGGACCAAGGTCAGCTTCCGATTGAACTGACGCAAGCTTGATTTCGGCAGGCCCTCAATGAGCGTTTCCCCTTCGTCACGCTCTGCGCGGTCGGACATGATCAGCAGATGACAGCCAGCCTTATATCCATACTCGAATTGCTCATGCCGGATGACTTGGATGCTTTCCGACTTGACGCCGCTCCAAATGGCTACTTGGCGACGGACGATGTCCGAAGGTGAAAAGCGTACTGTATCGCACACGGCACAGTGATCGAGCTCTCCCATGACGGTCTCCTGCGAACGATCGAGGGACCTCCGTTGGGTGCGTTTTCTCCTGTTATCCGAGCGAAATAGGCGAGCAATGTCGCATCGCCAATGGGCGAATGCTTCAAGTTTTTTTGTGCGGGACGTGAACGGCAAGGCAGCGATCGAGCATGGTCGAGTTCACTGCACAGGCGCTGGAGGCGGAATAGACCGCGTGACCGTCGGGGTCAGCCTACGCAGCTACGCGAGGCAATGCGCCAAACCACCCTCTGATCCACGCAAGGTCCTTCGCCGCTTTCGCAAGGAAGTTGCTCTTGCAGGCTTTGCGGCAGAAGCGCAGCCGCCAATGGTGATGGCAGACAAGACCCAACTTTCCACCACAGTTTGCGCAGCGGTTCTCCAATCTGGTCATGAGGCTCTCCTCCAGTGTGGATGGAGGTCGGTTGCACGACGCTCTGAGGCGCAGCCCTCTCGGGCTGCATGCCATCTATGCGTCCGGGCAGGATTGGCTTTGGCTGGATTGCCGTAGTTGGCGCGTTCTTGCACCGATCTCGATCGCTGCTTTTCGGCTCGACTTCGCTGGCAGCTTTTGCGGGGGATAATCTATTACGCCCGCTGCTCGGCCTCGATCAGCTTGCGCAGGATCTGCTTGTAGCGCACCGGGCCCACATCGATCGCGAGAATGACCGGATCGACCGAGGTACTCGAACTGTCGATCAGCTCCTGTTGCGCCTCGATGACAGGCGCATCCTGCTCCTCGAATGCGAAGCGCCGCAATGTCGCTATCTTGTTCTGAATCTCCGCGTTCACCCGGTCATCGGGGGTCATCACGTTGAAGCGTACAGCTGTGAAAAAATAATGCGTGGTCTTGTCGCTTTCCGGGGTGAGCATGTGGATCGCGTGATAGCCGGTCCCGGTCTCGGGGATTGCGCCTGGCATGCAGATCCCGGTCACGAGCCGCAAATTGCTGGGGGGCATCCAGCGCATGCGCGTGAACTTGTCCACCCGATCGGGCGCCGACGGCATCAGAATGGCGAACAGCCCGGGCGCGGCCGCATTGCCGGCGTGACGCCCGACGATGACGTCCTCGCCGTCCTGCTCGACGGTAATGTCGGAGTCCACCGTATCCGAGTTGCCGAGGATCCCATCGTGCAGATAGCTGGTGTGGCTCAGATCAAGCAGGTTATCGATGATCAGCTCGTAATTGGCGCGGATGGTGATGCGGTCGCGTTTGGTCGCATGCATCTCCGGAACGTTGTCGAGCACGCTGAAATCCGGCACCTTGGCAACATCAGCGGGCTGCTCGCCCATCCAGATCCAGATCGCCTTGTGCTTTTCCGTCACGGGATAGCTGCGCACCTGCGCGCGCGGAGGAATGTTCTTGGCGCCGTGGGGGTTGAGGACGCAAGCGCCTGACGTATCGAATTCGAGACCATGATAAGGGCACTGGACGCGATCGCCGCGAACAACCTTGCCCATGTGCAAGGGGGCAAAGCGGTGCGGGCAGCGATCCCGCAACGCCGCGACATTTCCATCCGCCTTGCGGAAAAGCACGATCGGCTCCTTCAGGATCGTGCGGCCGAGCAGTTGAGCCTCGGCGAGATCGTCCGACCAGGCGGCGACATACCAGGCGTTGCGCAGATAGGTTCCGCTGATCATTTTCTTCTTGCTGTCGAGAAGCTCGGCGGTCTCCGTAGCGCGGGTCATGGATGCTCCGTGGTTTTGCCGGCGTAGGGCGGGTTTCAAAGCCGCCCCTACAAACCCGTTTATCCGAACTAAGGCGGATGAGCGCAAGCGGCATCCGGCCGGCGGACGGCGGGTTACGCGCTAATCGTACTGCGTCATACCCGCCCTACAAATCATTCACCAGCTTGCTGAGCAACTCCCGAAGTGCGCCGGCAAAGGGGTGGAAAGAAAAGCGCACGACGTGGGCGCCGGATGGGACCACGACAGCGCGGAAGATGGCATTGGCTTTCAGGATCTCGGTCTGCCTTCCATCTACGCTCGCCCGCCACCAGGGATGCCAGACGTCGTTGAGAAGAAGGATGCCCGCACTCGGAGCTTCGACTCCAACCACCACTTCCGTATTCCCGTAGTGCAGCAAGCGGGCGCCACCGTTCTTGCCAGCTGTCTCGACCGGCGACGCCGCTGCGGGTGCATGCTCCAACAACACGGTCCGCCGGGGATCAACATCCGGCCATCCCGTGTGGAGGAGCGTGGCAAAATCCGCTGTGCGCCAGTGCGTCAGCAGCATCACGCGGGGCAGCGCGCGCGGATTCTCGTAGACATAGGCGTCGTTAGTGTGCGCGATGAAAATGAGATCGCCGGGCTTGAGCGAGGTGTCGATTTCCTCGACCGGGCCGCCGGTCGCAATGAACCGCACCCCGAGAAGATCCGCAAAAGCCGAATGGTAGGAGGGATAAAGCGGAGAGAAGGTGCGCTGGGAGGCGAGCGCGACAGTGTCGCCGACCTGTGTCGCCTCGTAAAAGGAGCGCAGCCGCAGCGGGTTGTGACCAAACACTCCGTCGAAGTCGTGGGCAAGCGGGAGATTGGGCCAGTGATAGTCGATACCGATCAGCTCCACCCGATCGCGCCGATCCGGCGCCGCCGCGGCAGCGAGCCGAGCCTTCAGAAGCCGCACGGTTGCATTGCCGGTTTCCTGGCGCAGCGCATCGAAACGCGCGGACGGCAACGCGGTGGAGACGTGGGGAGCGTTATTCCATCCGAGGTCAACAGTCATGAACGCCGCGACAAGCGCGACGGCAGCAAGAGGATGATGCGCGTTCCCCCTTTGCGCCGCCACCAGCACCGTGACGGCCACGCAACTGAAAACAACCGCGGTCAGGACCGGAACAAGAGCAGGCGAGATGCCGACCACGGAATGTGCAAGCAGAAGCGCGGCGCCAACAAGGACGGGGGCAAAGGCCATCTCCACGGTGCGCTGGAGCCGCGATGAGGCTGGCACCCTGCGCTCGAACCAGCAATGGACCAGGTAGCCCGCCAGCACCGCGAGGATTGCGCCGAGCACGAAGCTCCCGTCCGCCGGGCGCCGAAACAACGATACCCCCGGCAGGAGCTCGTACATCAGGCGAAACGCCGGCGTATAGCCGCCGAGCGAGTAGAGCAAAACCAGGGCAGCAGCGACACTAAAGAAACGAATCTCGCGCGCCCAGGCGAGCCCACGCACGAGGCCGAATGCCAGGATCGCGACAATGGTAAGCGCGCCGCCGTAAAGGAGACCCATGTTGGGAGAGAGATAAAGGCCCGGCCAACCCCAGGCCGCGTCCCAGATCGAGCTCTGGGGTGCCCAATAATGTTCATTCGAGCGCATGGCCCCGTAGAGATCCGCGAACACGAGCTGCAGCAGATGCACGGGATGGAGCGAGCCACCGGCCGCCGACGCGTAATCGATGTGCGGCCGGTTCGAGCGGGCAGCAAGGAGGGCGCTTTGAATGACCGGGAAAGCGGCAACGAGGGTCGCCGTCACCGCAGCCGCGGCTAAGGGCTTGATGCTCAAACGCGCGCGCGCGAGCACATCGGGTCCCGTGAGCCAATGCGCCACGACGAAGCCGGCAACCACATAGAGCGACAGCAGCGCGACCTGATCGCGGCCGAGAGCGAGCAATCCAGCAAGCAGGCCCGCGGCCGCGCCGGTGGGCGACGAGGAGCGATCGAGCGCACGCGCAGTCAACCAGAGCACAAGCGGCAGATAAGCGAGGCTGACGATCTCGATGGTGTGTTGAATGCGAGCGCTGGCGGAGCCGCTGAGCGCAAAGGCCATCGCCGCAACGATCGCCCCAGCAGGGTGCCAGCCGCGATCGTGAAAAAACAGTAGGATGCCGAGGCCGCCTAGAAACAGGTATGCGAACGTCACCGCGTCGAACGCCCGCATGCCGACGACGGGGCTCGATGCGGCGAGGAGAACATGGAGCGGCGAGAACAACAGCGACTGCGGATCGGCAATGAGCGGCCAGCCGGCAAAGACATTAGGCGTCCACCAGGGCCACTCGCCGCGCGCAATGGAGGTCGCCAGGAACTGCACCGGGGGGAAGAACTGAGATTTCCCATCCCACGGGATCGTCACCGTGCCAGAGAGCCATGGGTAGGCAAGGAGCCAAAACGCGAGAGCAAAAATCGCGATGGTGAACGACAGCGAAATAGATGTCCTTGCCTTCGCGCCTGCGCACTTCTGCAATGGGGTGCTCACGACGGGCAGATTGCGCGGAAGCTCGGCTCTGTTATGGATCGCGGCAGGCCCCGGCACTATCATGCCGCGGCAACCGGGTGGAGCACTCATGAACAGTTCCATGCTGCCGCGCGAGCGCTGTGAGTTCTCGGCGATTGTCGACCGGGCCCCACTCAAGCTGCCGGGTGGCGCACGGCTCGTATTCTGGAGCATCGTCAATTACGAGGTCTGGGACATCGGCCGCCCCATGCCGCGGCAGGTCATTCCGGCACCGACGGGTATGTCTCTGCTGCCGGACGTGCCGCACTGGAGCTGGCACGAATACGGGATGCGCGTGGGCGCCTGGCGGTTCTTCGAGCTCTACGAGCGGCTCGGCATCACCCCCACCCTCGCGCTCAACGCGCGCACCTGCGAAGACTACGTCCGCGTCGCCGAGCAGGCAAAGCGTCTGGGCTGGGAGTTCATGGGGCACGCCTACGATCAAATGCCGATCCACAAGGTCGAGGACCAGGCCGGCATGATCGGGCGCTCGATGGATATCCTCGAGCGCTTCAGCGGAAAGCGCCCATTGGGCTGGCTCGGGCCCGGCCTCACCGAGACATTGGAGACTCCGGAGCTCCTGGCCGGCGCCGGGGTGAAATATATCGGCGACTGGGTCTACGACGATGAGCCGACGGTGATCACCACCGCGAGGGGGCCGCTGGTCACATTGCCTTATACGGTCGAGATCAATGACATCACCATGATGATCGTGCAGCACCATGAGAGCGAATATCTCCTGCGCCGTGCCATCGATCAGTTCGACTGCCTCTATGCCGAGGGGAGCAAGCGCGCGAAGGTCATGGCACTTGCCATCCATCCCTATATCAGCGGGCAACCCCATCGCATCAAATACCTCGAGGCGATCTACGATCATGCCCGCCGCTGCGAGGGCGTGCTCTACTGGACGGGAGAGCAGATATTCGACTGGTACATGTCGACGCAAAAGGAGACGCGAACCGGCGCGGCAGCGTGATCTTTTGCAGGGGTGGCGCGGCTGATTCAGCGAGCCGCCTCCCGGCCGGCTCGCTGGCGTACCCGCCGATCCGGCCTCAGATGTGTCGCCGCATCACGGTGGGTTACGCTGTACAAGTCGACTACATGTAGCCGACTTGCACAGCTAACCCACCCTGCGGCACGCACAGCTTATGACTTCTCCCGTTTGATCGTGGTGCTGAGGAGATTGCGCGCGGCAGCGTCACGCCGCTCGATGAGCGCGGCGAACTGCAGCTGGCGGACCTGACGCTCGCCAGGCGATTGCGGCCGTCCGGCCGTGATCAGGCGGTCCATCTCCTCCTGCACCGCCTCGCATTCCCGCCTCCATTCCTGAAACGGCGTCCTCATCATCTCGCACTCCTGTACGCAACATTACTGCGCAACAACCTAGCGGAAATCTGGACCAAATTGTAGCACCGCAATGTGGGCGCATCCGCCGATATCGCGGTGCGCTACGTCAGGCGACAGCGGAGCATGATCGAGCAGCACGCCGTCACTGCGGCCGCGCAATCGCTTGATCGTACCCCGCTGAAGGGGTTGTGTTATAACAAAGTCATAACACCGAGGATGCGGCCATGAAAACTGCCATTCGCAAGATGGGGAACTCTAACGGTGTGATCATTCCGAAGCCGCTGCTTGCAGAGCTCGGAGCCAAGCCGAACGATCAAGTCGAGATGGGAATTGAGAACGGGAAAATCGTCATTGCACCGATACGCAAGAGGCCGCGCGCCGGCTGGGCAGAGGCCAGCAAGCGATTGGCTGCAGCGCGCGAAGGGGGCCTGGTGTGGCCGGAATTCGGAAATGACGGCGATAAGGACCTGAAATGGTAAAACGCGGTGAGATATGGCTCGCGCGGCTCGACCCTACAGAGGGGCGCGAGATTCGAAAACGCGGTCCTGTCTCATCGTCTCTCCCCCTGATATTCATGATCATCTTTCGCTGGTCATTGCCGCGCCGCTCACAACAGGGGGCGGGCCTGCTCCGTACCGTATTGAGACACGGTTTGCTGGGAAGCTAGGGTCTCATTCTGCTGGAGCAAATCAGAGCTCTCGATCGCAGGCGGCCGGTACGACGCCTCGGGGCAGTAGGGAAGAACACGTTGCTTGCGGTTTTGGCTACGCTTCAGGAGATGTTCGCGGTTTAGTCAGGAGCCCGCATGTGCAAGCAGGTCGCGCCGAAGGCGTGCGTCTGATGGCGACATGCCGAAGCATCCCCGGATATCGCGCCGCGCCCGTCAAGCGTGAGGGAGGAGCACGATCGATCGGCACGAACGCCGAATTTCCAAACTCATGAATGAGGAACGGGTGATGGAGATGGCGCATATCCCGTGCGCCCCAGAATTGATGCAGGTGGTCGAGAATTTGATTGTAATCTCGGAGCGTACAGATCGAGATTTCTGCTGCAGGCGGCACTGCCCGGATATCGCGGCGCGTCCGCGTCAAGCGGGAGCGGAGCAAGACGGAGCGGCACGCCGCTTCATGCCGGCTACGTCTCGTCGACGACGCGGTTGCGCAAGGTCCCGATCTCCGGGACCTCGACCTCCACCACATCGCCGGGCTTGAGCCATACGGAGGGGTTGCGATGGACCCCGGCCCCGGTGGGCGTTCCAGTCCAGATCAGGTCGCCGGGCTTGAGCGTCGCGAAGGTGCTGATGTAGTTGATCAGCCATGCGAAGCCCCAGGTCAGCCGGTCGGTACTGTCTTCCTGCCGCAACTCGCCGTTCACACGCGTCGTCAGATGGAGCGGCTTGGCAGGATCGAGCTCGTCGGTCGTCACGACCCATGGCCCGACACTGCCGGAGCGATCGAAATTCTTGCCCTGGGTGACGTTCAGCGTGCCATGACGCAGCCAGTCGCGCACGCTGCCTTCGTTGCCCAGGGTGAGCCCGCCGATCCAGGAAAGCGCGCTTTCCCGCGGCACATGGCGGCCCTCCTTCCCGATCACCAGGATCACTTCTCCTTCGTAATCGAATTTGTCCGACACCTTCGGGCGCACGATGGGCTGTTCCGTTCCGACGATGGACGTCGGAAACCGGCAGAACAGGTTGGGATATTTCGGCGCCTCCTTGTTGTCCTTGTACTCGGCGCTGCGGTCGGGATAATTGATGCCGACGCAGATATTCTTCTCCGGCGTCACGATCGGCGGCACCATCGCAACGTCCTTGATCTGATAATCGGCCGGGGCGTTGGCCGCGGCACGCGCTTCGCCCACGGCCTGGGCGCGGAAGAGATCGAGCAAGCTCGGGTATTTCGGCAGCCTTCGGCCGAGATCGACAATGCCGGCGCCGCTGACTGCGCCGAAGCTGGTCCGACCGTTTACGCTGAAGCTCGCAAGACGCATGGAGTCACCCCGAGGCGAGCACATAAGGCTCGCCGGCCGCGCGGCTCCACATCTCCCCGTTCAGGGACAAGTTTTCAGGCCGGGGCACGACGCGTGCTCAGCGTCAAGGGATGAGGACGATAAAGTCCGTACCCGCGGCGGTCTCGGGACTCAAACCCTGGTCCGAGATGATCACCGAGGCGCCCGGAGAGATCAGCTCGGAGATGCGCTCGCTGGCTTCCGGTGGAATGCGCACCCGCTCGATCGCTTCGGCTGCGCTCGATGGCCTTCCGACGGAGATGGGCTCGGCGTTCGGATCGCCGAACCGGCTCCGGCTCACTGGCCGCGCCGGCGGGGTCGGCACAGTCACCACGTTCCAGCGCATGCTGTCGTCGTCATTGGTGTCCAGTGCGGTAAAGAGGTGCGTCCCGAGAGGCCGCTCGGGCTCTCTGAAAGTGACAGGCGCGCTGAATACGGGATCGAAGCCCTTGCGCACGAACAGCTTGCCTTCCTTGCGGCTGATGAACACCGAAACCGGCCCGGTGTTGAGCGGTCGGACCTCGGACACTCCCGTAGTTCCCGACCTGGGCCGGCGCGCATGGGACAGGTCGAAGCTGTCGTAGGCAGACTTCACGACTTCCGAAGAGGTCGTGGGCGGTTGCCGTTTGCTGACGCCTGCATAGGCCATCGCGTCGAGAGCCGGATCACCGCCTTTGGACCGCAAGGCCTTGTGGGCGGAATCCACGTTCTTGGCGGCGGACTCTTCCGACGAACGCTTCGGCTCAATCGGCTCGACCCTGCGCGCGAACAAGCGCGGATTGGCAATCGCTGCCGGGGCGACTTCGCCATGGGTGATGACGACACGCACCCCAGGCTTGGTTGCTCCCCATAATTGACGCGCGAAAGCTTCGGGCATGGCGATCGAACGTTGCGCCGTGGAGACATTCGGGGCGGCCTGATAAAGCCCCACCCCCGAGCGTGTGATCTGCTGCATGTAATACATGGGGGCGTCGCCGGAGGACGCGGATCGGTGCCAGCGGTCCTTCTGGATGATGCTGAACACTCCAGTCGGCGTCTGGTGACCCACAGTGACACGGGTCCGCGCAACCGCCATTCCGTCGGAGTAAACGGTCAGCTGCTGCTTGTTGAGCGAGATGGCAATCGTGAGCACCCCCTTGGCCCGAGCGCTGAGCTCGGCCGGGGTCTCCTTGGCCGCTGCCTTGTCATTGCCGCTGGAATTCTCGCGCGCCGCTGTCGCGGGCTTTTCCTGGGGTTGCGTCGCGACCGGTGCAGGCTTGAAGTGGCGCGCTGGCGGGGCGCTTCGTCGGGAGACACCGGGCTGCGGCGATGGGCCGAAAGGCCAGAAGAAAAAAGCTTCCGCGCTCGAGGAAAAGCCCGCCAGCACAGCAAGGCTGGCGGTCATTCCCAACAAGGCTTTGCGGTGACGTGAAAGCACGCCGGAACCCTGTTCGGGCCGTTTTTGGTTCTGCACAACGCCCCCTTTACTTGGCCCAGACCCGCCCTGTCGGGTCCGAATAGGCTCAAAGGGTTAGTCGCTTTCCTGCCTCGAAAGGTTCGACGGGCAGAACGCCTTGATTTTCAAGAAATTGAACAGTCCGAAGGGCCAGATTATTAGCCCTGGCGATTATCCCGCACTTGACTTTCTAGACGGCCCATAGTATAAACCTCCTACGATAGTTAGGGAGGTTCCAATGGCCCGCAGACCTAAGCCAGTCCACCAGCTTACCGCCGCAGAATTTGACCGGATGTTTCCGGACGAAGATGCCTGCTGCGCCTACCTTGTCGCCCGCCGCTGGCCGGAAGGCGTCCGTTGCCCGCGTTGTGGTGCGGAAAAGCCGCACAAGCTCTCCAATCGGCCATGGTCCTGGCAGTGCTATCAGTGCGCGCCTGATACCAGCTACCGCTTTTCGCACATCGCTGGCACGATCTTTGAGAACACGAACAAGCCGCTTCGCGACTGGTTCAAGGTCGCCCATCTCATGCTCACCAGCAAGAAGGGCATGAGCGCATTGCAGATCATGCGCTACATGGGCTTCGGCTCCTACAAAACCGCATGGATGATGTGCCACAAAATCCGTGCTGCATTGATTGAGAACGTCGAAAAGCTTGGCGGCATCGTCGAGGTAGACGAAACCTACGTTGGCGGCGAGGACAAAAATCGGCATTGGGATAAGAAAAGCCATACTCGCGGACGCGGCTACGACAAGCGCAAAACCGCAGTGATGGGCGCAGTAAAGCGCAAAGGTAACGTAATCGCCCGCGTTGTGCTTGGCGTGGACAAAACAATAGCCGAAGAATTCATACGGGAAACTGTTTCGACCAAAGTAAGCTTGCTTTGCACCGACGATTACAGCTCTTATCACGGGCTCGGAAAAGAGTTTAACCACGGCGTCATCAATCACAGCGCTGGACACCACGTCATCGGCGCCGTCCACACCAACACAATCGAGGGGTTCTGGTCGCTGATTAAGCGTGGCATCATGGGGAGTTTCCACAAGGTCAGTCGCAAGTATCTGCCATTGTACGTCGCGGAATTTTCCTTCCGCTACAACAATCGGGAAAATCCAGACATCTTTGAAACCGCGATTGCGAAATGCTAACATGACTAAATCGGAACCGCTCTTATAACAAGTCCAAATGGAAGGTCTCGCGCGCCATTTAATTTAAACCTTACACTTCTTTCAGTTCGTTTTGTAATTTGGAGATTTTCATCACTTCCTTCCTTTCTTATAACGTAGGTATTTGGATCAACTTCACGTTTGAGTTCTATCTCGAATGTCCCATCATTCGGAAAAGTTTCGTAATGTTCTATTCCTAGAGTGCCTGATCCTCTTTGCCGAAACTCTGCTCCATTAAATTCAAGAAACATCTCGCCAACGACTTGAGGCGGCCCATGTTTTGGAACAATGCGGCTCCACGGGAGGGGCCAATCAAATCTATCGCTTAAATCAATTGTATAAGCGACGGCACCGACTATCAGCAGGGCTATTGCCCATGGACGCAAATGTTTCATGCCCGCCCGCGTCATTAGCTTCGGCCAAATGGCGAGGATGAGAGGCAGGGCGACAAGCGGAAACGATATGATAGACGCCAACGATACGCTGAGATTGATGGCGTCCAGGATGAATTTGGGTAACACGCTAGAATCCTCCTTCTAGGGATCGTATCCCCAAAAAGAGGCTTCCATAACGCAGTTGTGCATGTGACTTGTGGGCAACTGTAGGTATAGGCTGAAGGCTGGGGATAGGCGAAAATCCCGTAAAAGTCAAGTGCGGGATAATCGCCTTAGCCCTAATGCATCATTCCCGCGGCACCGGACTGGCAACCGCAGGGAGCGGTTTAGACCTGTGCCTGCACGCCGAACGGGCGCGATTCCCAACTCGGCTATCTCTCAAAATGCCCAGGCTCCATACCCGACGACCCGGGCACGGTCGCCGGCGGTGTCGCCTGAGTTACACAGCGCAAGGCGACACGCGTTGAGGCCGCGTTCTGCAGCCTCGGCGAGGAATCCGGCGATGGCCAGAAAACCGCATGCGTTATCCGCACGGAGCTGCTGCCATTCGCCGCGCTCGATGAGCGCAGCCGTTGCGGCATCGAGGCGGCACGCGGTTTCATAGCCATGGTAATGTGAAAGGTCCGAGCTGATCACCACCAGGGTCTCGGCACCGCCCCACACGCGTTCGAGCGCTTGCGCCACTTCCGTCGGCGTAGCCTCCCCCACGACCAACGGTATCAGGCGAAACTGTCCGAGCACCATCTGCAGGAAAGGAAGCTCCACCTCGAGCGCATGCTCTGGAACGTGCGGCGCGTCATCGGCGCGCACGAACGGCAGATCGGTCAGCTCCATGAGCGCATCGCGATCGAGAGCGATCGTGCCGAGCGGTGTCTCGAAGGCATCGGCCGTCGGGACCGCAATTCCGCGCAGTGCGACATAGTGTGCGGGGCCGATCGTCACGATCCGCGTGATGTCGGCGCCGGCGCCGCGCAAGAGCGCGAACGCTTTGCCCGCAACCCCGCCGGAATAGACATAACCCGCATGCGGAGCGATCAGCGCCTTGGGGCGATGCGAGATATGGACAGGACCGGCTAAGAGGCTCTCGACCTCGCGCCGCAGTCGCTGCGAATTGCCGGGATAAAACAACCCGGCAACTGCTGCCGGCCGGACCCTCATGGCGTGCATTTGCTGTCTTGCCCGTTGTCCGCTCATAGCTTGACGCCCACATGAGCAACGTCATCAGTCCTATAGACTTGGATTGCCGCCGCAATGGTTCAAGACAGGATCGAGGGGCTCCCTGGCCGTTACTGGCATCCGCTCGCAGACGGGCGCATTCAGTGCGATGTCTGCCCCCGCTATTGCAGGCTCAACGAAGGCCAGCGCGGGCTTTGCTTCGTGCGCGGGCGCACGCACGATCAGATCGTGCTAACGACCTATGGCCGGTCCTCGGGGTTCTGCATCGATCCGATCGAGAAAAAGCCGCTCAACCATTTCCTGCCTGGGACGCCGGTCCTCTCGTTCGGCACCGCCGGTTGCAATCTCACGTGCAAGTTCTGCCAGAACTGGGACATATCGAAAGCGCGCGCGCTCGACCGGTTGCAGGATCGCGCCTCGCCACAGGCAATCGCGCAGGCGGCGGTCGAGAACGGCTGCCGCTCGGTCGCCTTCACCTACAACGATCCCGTGGTTTTTCTTGAATACGCAGTCGACGTCGCGCAGGCCTGCCGTGCGCGAGGGATCAAGACGGTAGCAGTGAGCGCGGGCTACATCTGCGCGGAGCCGCGGCGCGAGCTGTTCCGCCACATGGATGCCGCCAACATCGATCTCAAGGGCTTCACCGAGAGCTTCTACAAGAATCTCTGCACCGGAAAGCTCGCGCCTGTGCTCGAAACCCTGGTCTACCTGAAACACGAGACCGCAGTCTGGCTTGAGATCACGACGCTGCTGATCCCCGGCGAAAACGACTCGGCCACTGAAGTCGATGCCCTCTCCCGGTGGGTGTTGCAACATCTTGGTGCAGATGTGCCGTTACACTTCAGCGCCTTTCATCCCGACTGGAAGATGCTGGACACCCCGCCAACGCCGCCGGCCACCTTGCACCGCGCGCGGCGCATCGCTCAAGATGCCGGCCTGCGCTATGTCTACACCGGCAACATCCATGACCCCGAAGGGCAGAGCACGTACTGCCATGTCTGTCAGGCGGCGCTGATCGGGCGCGACTGGTACGACCTCACCGGCTGGAATCTGACGAGCGACGGTCACTGCGGCCCCTGCGGTGCGGCTTGCCCCGGTGTTTTCGAGAGGCGCCCCGGAGGATGGGGCCGCCGCCGCGCGGCTATCAGGATGGCCGGCACCGCGGCGGCATGACGGGTGTCCCGGACGAGTGCAGCGAGCGCTCTTGCGCGAGCGCAACGAGATACGAAAGGTGCAGCACTCACATCGGCTTGAAGGCGCGGTCCACTTCCACATCGATCAGCATCGCGCCGCCGCCGTTGAGCGCGCTCTTCAGGAGATCGGTGGCGTCGTGAACGGTGCTCGCGCGCTCGGCCCTGATGCCAAGCGAACGCGCGAGCCCGACGAAATCGATCTTGGGATCGACAAGCTCCATGCCGACATAGCTGTCCGCCTGCTCGGCAAGCCCGCGCATGGCATGCAGGCGCTGCTTGAGAATGCGATAGGAGGTGTTGTTGAGGATCACGAACACCGCATCGATCTGATAATGCGCGGCGGTCCACAGCCCCTGGCACGTGTACATCGCGCTGCCGTCGCCGATCAACCCCACCACCGGCCGTTCCGGCAGTGCCACTTTCACGCCCATGGTCGCGGGCAGACCCCAGCCGATGCCGCCGCCGCGCAATCCGAAATAGCTTTGCGGATCGTCGCTGCGGATAAGCTGACGAATTCCCGGCGCAGAGGAAATGGCCTCCTCGATGACGACGGCATCCTTCGGCAGCGTCTCTGCGATCCCATGCAGAAGTGCGAGAGGCTGCACCGGGCTTGCGCCGGCGAGCGCAGTGGCCTTGACCTTGAGCGCTTCACGCTCCGCGGCAATGGCCTTGCTCGTGGTCGCGAGCCGCTCGCGCGCGGTGGCGCGCGCACCGCTGGTCATGCGCTCGCGTACCGCCGCGGTGATGTCGGGCAGCGTCGCCTTCGGGTCGCCGAGAATGGCGACTGCCGGCGGGTAGTTCTTGCCCAGCTCCCACGCATCGATGTCGAGATGAATGAGCTTGATGCCGCGGGGCATCGGATCGACAGGCGAAGGCAGCGACAGCGTGAAGAGATCGCCGCCCACCGAGAACAACGCATCGTGCTGGTCCAAGATTTTGCGAACCTCCGGTGCGAGCCGGATCATGGAGCCGCGAAACAGAGGATGCGAGGAGGGAAACGAAGCAGTGTTGGGCACAAATTCCGTGTACACGGGGGCCCCCAGCAATTCCGCTAGCTCCACCAGCTCGGCGTGGGCGCGGCTCTGCGCCACCGCATCCCCGGCCATGATCAGAGGGCGATCGGCGCCCGCCAGAATCTTGGCGGCGGCCTCCACCGCGTCCCGATCGCCGCGCAGGCGCGGCGCGACGCGTGTGGGGGCAAGCAGATCGATATCGGCGTCGGCCCGCAGGATGTCGCCGGGCAGCGAGAGGAAAACCGGTCCCGTGGGCGGCGCAAGAGCGGTCTTTACCGCGCGGTGAACGAGCCGCGGCAGATCCTCGAGCCGGTGCACCTCCGAGGCCCATTTTACCAGCGGGCGCGCGATGGTCGGCAGGTCCGCCCAGAGGATGGGCTCTGTGGTGTTGAAGCTCTGCTCGTGCTGCCCGGCTGTGACCAGGATGGGCGTGCCCGCCTTCTGCGCGTCGTAGAGCATGCCCATGGCATTGCCGAGCCCCGGCGCCACGTGGAGGTTGACCACGCCAAGCTTGCCCGACGCCTGCGCGTAGCCGTCCGCCATCGCCATGACCGCCGCCTCCTGCAGAACGAGCATGTAGCGGAGCTCGTTTTCCGTCGCGAACGCGTCCATCAGCGGCAATTCCGTCGTGCCGGGATTGCCGAACATGACCTCGACGCCTTCCTGCTTGAGCAGATCAAGGAAAGCGCGCTTTCCGGACATCACGGGCAATCTGTTCTCCCCCTCAGCGAAATGGCATCGATGCACTGTGGCATCTTGCCCGTCGGCGGGAAAGCGGCAAGAGTGCCCGCGGAGCGTGACGAGGAGCGTGCCATGGCCGCGGCAAAGGCAAAGAGCGGAAGGCTCCACGCATTCAACTTCCGGAGCTGGATAGAGGCGAACAAGCACCTGCTCAAGCCGCCGGTCGGCAACAAGAAAGTGTTCGAGCAGGGCGAGATGACGGTGCAGGTCGTCGGCGGCCCGAATGAGCGCACCGACTATCACGACGACCCGGTGGAAGAGTTCTTCTATCAGCTCAAGGGCAACATGGTGCTCAAGGTGGTCGAGAACGGCGACTTCTACGACGTTCCGATCCGCGAGGGCGAGGTGTTTCTGCTGCCGCCGCATGTGCGCCACTCGCCGCAGCGGCCGGCGGACTCGATCGGCCTCGTTGTCGAAGCTGCGCGCCCCAACGCAGTCGATGGATTCGAGTGGTACTGCTTCGAATGCGGAGCCCTCGTCCACCGGATCGAAGCGAAGGTGCAGCACCTGGTGAAAGACCTGCCGCCGTTATACGAAACCTTCTACGCAGACCCCGCGGCTCGCACATGCAAGCAGTGTGCAGCGATGCATCCCGGCAGGAAGCCGCCGTCCGGCTGGGCCGAGATTGCATAAGCATGCAAGGGAAGGTCACGCTCGAGGATCATTTCGCGGTCGAGGCCACGCTTGGGGATTCGCAGCCGTTCGGCGCCCATGTGTGGCCGGAGCTACGCTATCGCTTGCTGGACTTCCACGATCAGCGCCTTCGCCTGATGGACGCAAGCGGCGTCGAGATCATGATCGTGTCGCTCAATGCGCCGGCCGTTCAGGGCATTGCTGATCCGAGACAAGCGGCTGAGCTGGCGCGCCAGGCCAATGATGCGCTGGCGGAAGAGATCGGCAGGCGCTCGGATCGGTTCGTGGGTGTGGCCGCGCTCCCGATGCAGGATCCTGCTCTCGCCGCAGCGGAGCTGCAACGCTGCGTCCGCGATCTGGGATTCAGGGGCGCGCTGGTGAACGGCTATTCGCCGGCACCAGATGCGCGCATGCCCCTTCACTACGACCTCCCGCAATACCGTTCGTTCTGGCGCACCGTCGCCGAGTTGGACGTGCCTTTCTACCTTCATCCGCGACCGCCTATGGCGGGGGTCCTGCTGCAATACGACGGGCATTCCTGGCTGTTCGGGCCGACCTGGAGCTTCGCTGCCGAAACTTCGCTGCATGCCTTGCGCCTGATTGGCAGCGGGTTGTTCGACGAATTCCCGCGGCTGAAGATCATTCTTGGTCACCTGGGAGAGGGGCTGACGTTCTTTTTGTGGCGCATCGACAACAGGAATAATTGGATGAAGGCGCCTCACAAATACGCTGCCAAGAAACGCGTGGCCGACTATTTTCGCGAGAACTTTTTTCTGACCACCTCAGGTCATTTCAGCACACCTGCGCTGATCAACACGATTGCGGAGATCGGGGCTGAGCGCATCATGTTCTCCATCGATTATCCGTTCGAGGATTTCAGCGACGCCGCGGACTGGTTCGATCATGCCGAGATCGGCGAGAGCGAGCGAAAGGCCATCGGCAGAACCAACGCCATGGCGCTGTTCAGGCTTCAAGGTTGAGGCCGCGGGGCAGAAGGCGCGGTTCAGCTGGCTGTACGCGTGACAGATAGCTGCTCGAGATCATTCCGCGGCGCCGGAATGACGGCGCGGATCGCCTTACGAGGCTGCATGACTCACCCTGGTTTGCTGCAGCGCGAGGGGCCCCTGCTCCCGTTCTTGAAGCCTTAACCTGCGCCCCCCATATTCGGGCAGGCCGGCCGGAATTCCCTGTTCCGGACGGTCTTTGAGGGGCGCCGAAAGGGCCCCATCAAAGTCGCTTCCGAGGGCTTTGAGACCATGTCCCGAGTTCCGTCCCTGTCCAGCCCGTTTCTGCTTGGATTCGACGAAATCGAGCGTGCTCTCGATCGTGTGTCGAAGGCTGCGGACGGGTACCCGCCCTACAATATCGAGCGGATTGCCCGCGACGAGCGCCAGCCGGAGCGGCTGCGCATCACGTTGGCGGTTGCAGGCTTCACGCGCGATCAACTCGATGTGACGGTCGAGGAGAAGCAGCTGGTCATCCGCGGTCGCCAGCAGGACGAGAAGCCCCGCCAATATCTCCATCGCGGTATCGCCGCGCGGCAGTTTCAGCGCTGTTTCGTGCTGGCGGACGGGATCGAGGTAATGAGCGCGGACTTGAAGAACGGCCTGTTGTCGATCGACCTCGTCCGCCCCGAGCCGGAGCGGGTGGTGAAGACGATCAGCATCAGTGACAGTGATTGAACCCGAGCAGGGCTCGACGCGTTATGAGCAAAGGAGTCGAGTGCCATGACAAACAACAACATCACCTCCAGACAACCTCTCATGTCGCCTGAGGCGCTTGCCGTTCTCGGCGGGGGCAAGATCGCCTATGTCAAGACGATCCGCTCCGAGGACGTGCAAAGGCAATTCCCCCAGGCGCCTCGGCTTGCACCGGGGACGCTGCTGTACGCCCTGCACGCCGCCGACGGCACTCCGATCATGCTCACCGACAGCCGCGAGGCTGCGGTGGCGAATGCCTGGAGCCAGGAACTTGAGACGGTCAGCGTGCATTAAGCCTGGGGCAGGCGCAGCTTCCGTCAGGCTGCGCTCGCGGAGGGCATCGCCAGCACGGCGTAGAGGGCCTCCACGTCGCGCGATTCGCGCAGCTTGCGGGTGACATCCCCATCGCGCAGCAGTCGCGCCACGCGCGCCAGCGCTTTGAGATGATCGGCACCGGCAGATTCGGGGGCGAGCAGCAGGAACACCAAGTCGACCGGCTGCCCGTCGAGCGCTTCGAAATCCACTGGCCGCTCCAGGCGGGCAAACAGGCCAAACAACTTATTGAGCTTGGGCAGCTTGCCGTGGGGAATGGCAATGCCGTTGCCGACGCCGGTCGAGCCGAGCTTCTCGCGCTGCTGCAGAATCTCCAGTATGGCGCGCTCGCTCTGTCCGCAGAGCACGGCCGCCTTGGCCGCGAGCTCTTGCAGAAGCTGTTTCTTGCTATTCACTTTCAGCGCCGGGACGATGGCGTTCGGCGCGACGAGATCGGTAAGCAGCATGCACTTCTTCTACGCATCGGGGATGCTTGAAGGGGGCCCCCGGTCGTGAGGCGGCGGACGATAGGTATCCGCCGATACCCCGTCAATGGCCGCCCCAGCCGTGGGGCTTCGCGTTTGGGCTAACGCGGATCCTTGAGCCGGCGTTTGTAACGGCGCAGCCTTTTTTCCATACGGATTGCCGCTTCATCCGCGCTGGCATAGGCATCCGCGGCGAAGCCGTCGGCCTCCAGAACAATGCCGGAATCGAGGTGGATGACGCATTCCGTCCGAAAACCGAAGCCGTCCTTTCCGACGGTCACATGGCCGGAAAAGCCGCCGTCGAAATATTTGGCGGTCGCCTCCGAAACCCGCGAGCTGATGCGCGCACGCAGCGCTTCGCCCAGATCCATATTCTTCCCCGACACGCGAAACGGCATACGACGCGTCTCCGCTCACTCGGTGCGCCCCACGCTCCTGGGCGCAGCGGAAAAAATCGCTTGCACAGCGACACTCATGTCATTGAGCGCACAGCGCAGCTCGCTTTTCCCGCTTGCGCTGCATCGATGAAGGAATGCGCATTGCCTCACGATATTTCGCGACGGTGCGTCGCGCAATCTCGACGCCGGCGGCGTGCAACCGTTCCACGATCGTCTCGTCGGAGAGAACGCCCTCGGGAGACTCTTCCTGGATCAGCTGTCGGATGCGGTAGCGCACCGCTTCTGCGGAATGCGCCTCCCCGCCGCCCGCGGCGGCAATGGCCGAGGTGAAGAAATATTTGAGCTCGAAGATGCCCCGGTTCGTGGCCATGTACTTGTTTGCCGTCACGCGAGAGACCGTCGACTCGTGCATCCCGATTGCATCCGCTATGGTTTTGAGGTTGAGCGGACGCAGACGCTGGACGCCGTGAGCGAAAAAGCCGTCCTGCTGGCGCACGATCTCGGTTGAAACCTTGAGAATCGTCTTTGCTCGCTGATCGAGCGCTCGCATGAGCCAGGTTGCCGATTGCAGACAGTTGGCAAGGTAGCCCCTGTCATGCTCGCTTTTCGCCGTCTTGACGACCTCCGCGTGGTAGTCCTGGTTTAGCAGAATTTTCGGCAAGGTGTCCGAGTTGAGCTCAACGGTAAATCCGCCATCCTCTCTGGGTCGGACAAACACATCGGGAACTACCGGCTGGACGACCACCGCGCCGAACGCAAGCCCCGGCTTCGGATTAAGCCTGCGGATCTCAGCGATCATATCGGTCAGGTCTTCATCACTCACCCCGCAAACTTTACGCAAGGCCGGAAGCTCGCGCTTGGCCACCAGATCGAGGTGCTCGACCAGTGCCCGCATCGCGGGATCGAAACGGTCGCGCTCCTTGAGCTGAATGGCAAGACATTCCGCAAGATTGCGGGCGCAAACTCCCGGCGGGTCGAAGGTCTGCAGGATGGCAAGGACCGCGTCGATTTCGCCAGGCGAGGTACCGAGCTTGTCCGCGGCCACCGCGAGGTCGCCTGCGAGATAGCCGGACTCGTCTACGAGATCGATCAGATATTGCCCGATCATGCGACGCGATGGATCGGTGATCGCGAGCGCGAGTTGCTCGGCGAGATGATCCGCAAGCGTCATCTGGGCGGAAACCCAGGCCTCCAAATTGTTGTCCTCTGACCTGGCGCCCCTTGCGCTGGCCCATTGCGAATAGTGCGGGACGTCATCGGCGCCAGATCGCGAGCCCGAGCCCGCTCGCACCGGGTCGAAACGATCGCCCATGTCCGGGCCGGCCTCGGATGCGGTCACCCCGGATGCGCCGGCTCCGTTGCCCTCGTGCTCAGGCTCGCCAATTCGCTCAAGCAGTGGATTGCGCTCGAGCTCCTCGTCGACATAAGCAGCGAGATCCAGATTGGAGAGCTGCAACAGCTTGATCGCCTGCATCAGCTGCGGCGTCATCACCAGCGCGTGGCTCTGACGGAGCTCTAGCCTTTGGGTCAACGCCATTTGAGCACACGCTCTGAGCCAAATACGTGTCCGCAGACGCACATCCCGACAGGCCGCTCGGTGGGAAGGTAGGGGCTCTTGGTCCGATTCTTGCTTAGCGGGTTCTGGCGCCGCTGTACACCGCCTCTCTCCCGCTGTCGTTAATAGCGAGGAAGACTCGGCGATGGGGGTCTTGGATGGAGGTCTTGGATGATCTTGGGGGCCTCGCCCCGCCTTCCAGAACGGCCTCGGCTCGATGCCAGCGCAGGCTATGCCTGGAAATCCTCGCCGAGATAGAGCCGGCGGACTTCTGGGTCGTTGACGATGTCGTCCTTGCGGCCCTCCATCAGCACCTGCCCCGAGTAGATGATGTAGGACCGATCAGTGAGCGCGAGGGTCTCGCGCACGTTGTGGTCGGTAATGAGCACGCCGATGCCGCGGGTGGTGAGGCGGCGCACCAGGCGCTGAATCTCCACCACCGCTTTCGGATCGATGCCGGCAAAGGGCTCGTCGAGGAGCATGTAGCTCGGCCGGCTGGCAAGCGCGCGCGCAATCTCGACGCGGCGACGCTCGCCTCCTGAGAGTGCAATCGAGGGCGTCTTGCGGTGACGTGTGATCTCGAATTCCTCAAGCAGCGCGCGCAGGTCGGCTTCGCGACGGCGCCGGTTGGGCTCGACCACTTCGAGCACGGAGCGGATGTTGTCCTCGACGTTGAGCCCGCGAAAGATCGACGCCTCCTGGGGCAGATAGCCGATGCCTAGTCGCGCCCGCTGATACATTGGAAGGTGCGTCACGTCGTGACCGTCGAGCTCGATCCTGCCGCGGTCCGCCTTGATTAGTCCGGTGATGGTGTAGAAGGCGGTGGTCTTTCCCGCTCCATTCGGTCCGAGCAGACCGACGGCTTCACCGCGGCGCACGTAGAGGCTTACGCCATTTACGACCATCCGCCCGCCATAGCTTTTCTGCAGGCCATGCGCGGCAAGGTAACCCTGCTGCGGCTCCTGCCGCGGCGTCGGCTGCTCGCGCCGGGTGCGCTGCGGAGAGGCCTGTCTCGCGCTGGCGGCGACCGATGCATTGGGGCCGGCAGACCCCCGTTGCGTCTCCGGCCAACGCCCGTTGCCCCCGTTTGCCCTGCGTGGAAGCGGGCGGCGCTGGCGAAACAACGCGAGCAGGTTGAGCACGCCTCTGCCTCGAAGCTTTGGGTTCAACGCGATGACGCGGCCGCCAGAGAGGCCATTTCTGTGGCCCACGGCGAGCCGCGCCGTACTCGCAACCCACTCGGTGGAATCATGGCCGCGCTGCCGGCCCGATCTTCTCCGCGTTGCGGGAACTTGATTGGAACAACCCCTCGACCCGGCCCTGATCCATCCTGGTTACGCCGCTCGTCAAGTCGACAACAAGCCGTTGACCCCGCAGGACGTCCTGCCCGCGGGTCACTATCACATTGCCCGTAAGAGTGACGGTATTCTCGCGCATGCTGAAGATCGCAGTATCCCCGGTCGCGTTCTGATCCTTCTGGATCACGGTCACCCCGCCCTTGGCCTCGATCCGCCGAATTTGCCGCTGGCCTCCGGGCCCGGGCTCTGCCGCCTTGGCCCCGTGTGCCGCCGGCTCCGCCTTAGCCCCGTGTGCCGCCGGCTCTTCGTCGTAAAGCACGACCAGCGTCTTGCATCGCATTTCGGTATCGCCCTGGAATACCTGAACGTCACCGGTGAAAGTGGCGGTCTTTTCCTTCTCGCGGACCTCGAACGATGCCGCCTGAATTTTTATCGGCTCATCGCGGTTTTGCGAAAACCCTTGCAGCGCATTGGGGGGGCCCTGATTCTTGGGCTGCGCAAAGGCGGTGGCGCACATCAGCATGCCAATGACAATGGCGCTGGCCCCTCGGTTGCAGCGGCTCTTCATCGGCCGCGTGCCTCATAGTGCGGCAGGGATGCAGCCGTCTCGCTGTCCGGCAGCAGCATTACCGTGACCCCGCCCCCAAAGCGCATGAGGTCTCCGCCCTCTGCGACCTCCATGCGGTTCGCGTTGATCGTCGCAGTAGGCGTCTTCACATAAACCGGACTTTCAGAGATGATCTTGCCGGCACGCGTGTCCAGCACCGCCTCGCTCAACAATGCCTCCTGGCCATTGGTGGACTTGACGACGATATTGTTGGTGAGGGTGAGCAGCTCCGTCTTGCTGTTGTAGAGGCCGTTCAGCGCCGTCAGCCTGACCGACGCATCGTCCTGCATCTCCATCGTCGCGTGGATCCCCTGCAGCTCGACCAAGTCGGGGTTCTTGAGATCCTGACCGGCAGCTTGCGCGGTCAGATCATAGCGATGATTATCGCGCGTGAACCCGGCGATCCGGGGCTGCTGCATCATGATCTTGGTACCGGAGACGACCACGGAACCGATATCGACGGGCAGCTTCGATAATTCGCGCAGCGGCTTGAGCACGACAGGGACTGCGGTTGCAACCACCAAGATGAGAGCAACTACGGCCGGAATACCGATCCGCAACAGGCGTACGCGCCGGCTGTGCCGCAGAGCCGTGCGCAACGCCCGCTCACCGCTCGCACGCCCCACACCGGCAAAGACCCGCGCTGCTTGCGGCTCGATCTTGGAGAAAGCGGACAAGCGTGTATCCCCCACTACCCCGCCGAGACAGAGAATCAGGCGATCCCCTTGCGATCATAGCCTGTCTGCCGACGATAGTCGTCCCCAAATGTGGCCCGGACGCGGCACGGGAGCCGGCGGGCAGCTCGCAAAAAGCCAGCTTCCAGAATGCCTTAAGAATGGGCAAAGATGTCCTCACCGGCCCAGCCCGCAAGATCGAGCCGGGCCCGGTCGGGCAGGAAACGGAAACACGCCGCCGCCAGCTCCGTACGCCCTTCGCGCGCCAGCATGGCGTCGAGCTTGTCCCGTAGCGCGTGCAGGTGGAGCACGTCGGACGCCGCATACGCCACCTGCGCCTCGCTGAGGCTCTCAGCGCCCCAATCCGAAAGCTGTTGCTGCTTAGTCAAGTCGATGCCGAGGAGGTCGCGCACGAGGTCCTTGAGGCCGTGCCGATCGGTGTAGGTGCGGGCGAGCCGCGACGCGATCTTTGTGCAGTAGACCGGCACGGCCATGACGCCCAGAGCGTTCTGCAAGGCGCCAAGGTCAAAACGGGCAAAATGAAAAATCTTGAGAATTGCGGCATCACTCAGAAGATTCGCCAGATTGGGCGCGGTATGGGTTCCCGCCGGGATCTGCACCACGTCAGCCGAGCCGTCGCCGGGCGACAGCTGCACGACGCACAGCCTGTCACGATACGGATGAAGTCCCATCGTCTCGGTATCGATGGCCACTGCGCTGGTGCGGTAATGCGAGAGGTCAGGCAGATCGCCGCGATGCAGGCGAATGGTCATCTCGGTTCCGGAGGCGGCATTTTGAGAATGGCTGATATACCGGCCAAGGCGCAAAATCCACCAGGATCGGGCAGCTTATGATTGCTGCGGTCATCGCGGGCGCGGGGCGGAAGCAACCGCATTCCGCGCAAGAGCATCCGGCTGTTCGCGCCAACCGATCATCGCCTATCCGATTGCACGGCGTTCAAGTATCGGACCAGAGCGTCGAAAGCTGAAAGCCCGGACAGCTCTGATGCCGCCGTTGCGGGGGCGCGCGATTTCCGCTTAGGTGCCGGCGGCGCGAGAAACAGGTGCGCGGGGACGCTGATGGATGCCGACCTGGTCCCGGAGGGGCACGATCCGATCGAGCTCAAGGGCTCCGGGATCATCGCCGCTATCCGCAACAGCGGCGTCGAGTTCATCCTCTCCGTCCCGGACATTGTGACCAGCGGCGGGGTGCTGCGGGCAATCGCGCGCAATCCGCACTTTCGCCTGATCCGGGTCTGTAAGGAAGACGAGTGCATCGGCATCGCCTCGGGGCTCTCCTACTGCAATAAACGGGCGCTGAGCCTCATCCAGCACACCGGGTTCCTCGATTCGATCAATGCCATTCGCGGCGTTGCAGTCGAATACGCGCAGCCCATCTGCATGATGATCGGGCTTCTCGGCCATGACCCCTACACCACCCCCAGCGAGTCGCCGCGCTATGGGGTGCGCATCGTCGAGCCCATCCTTGATGCAATGGGCATCCCGCATCATCTCATCAACACCGATGCCGACATCGCCAAGGTCTCGCCGGCGATCGAGCTCGCCTATGCGAGATCGCGGCCGGTCGCGCTGCTGATCGGACGCCGGCCATCGCTGTCATGATGCAGCGCGACCAATGCTTTGCCGTGCTGGCGCACCACGTAACCGACGAGATCGTGGTCGCGACCTACAGCTCCGCGTTCGAATGGCTCGGGCTGGGGGAGCGCAGCCTGAATTACTTTTCGGTCGGCGCCATGGGTCTCGATTCCTCGCACGCTCTGGGCCTCGCCCTGGGCCGGCCGGACCGGCGCGTCATCTGCCTGCAGGGCGACGGCAGCCTGCTCATGAATCTCGGGGCACTGGTCACGATCGCGGCGGCGGCACCGAAGAACCTCGTCCACTTCGTCGTGCAGAACGGGACGTACGAGGCGAACGGGAGCCATGCCATTCCGAACCAAGACGTGGACTTCGCCGCCATGGCCCGCGCCGCAGGGTTTGCGCAGGTGCATGACTTTGCCGATCTGAAAAATTTCGAGCAGCAGGCAGGCCACATCATCAAGCAGGCAGGCCCGGTGTTCGCGACCTTGCGGGTGGTGCCATCACAACCGCTGCGCTACGATTACCCCAAGATCTATGATCCTGCCCGTCGCGCGGCTCTGAAAGCGGAGCTGGCCAGCCGCCAGTGACAATGGGAACTTTTGGAGGGCGCGTTCGGGGCGGTTTCACGTTTTTTGGCCGCCGGCGCCGAATGTTGTCCTTTCGCCTAAATTGTCGTTTGTAAAGGCCAATCAGCCGCGGCCCGCAAAGCCGTTCACCGGGGAACCCATGTCGTCCTCCCTCCTGATGACGCGGCGCTTTGCGCCCCTGTTCTGGTGCCAGTTCTTCTCGGCATTCAGCGATAATTTCGTCAAGAACTCCCTCGTCTTCCTCATTCTGTTCCATATCGGCGGGCCGAACGCCGAATCTCTGATCACCCTTGCCGGCGCAATCTTCATCGCTCCCTATTTTTTCCTTTCGGCGCTCGGCGGCGAGCTTGCCGACCGCTACGACAAGGCGAGCGTGGCGCAGCGGCTCAAGTTTGCGGAGATCGGGGTTGCGCTCCTCGCGGTGCTCGGTTTTGCCCTCGACTCCCTGGCGCTGCTGTTCCTCGTGCTGTTCCTGTTCGGGGTGATTGCCGCGCTGTTTGGTCCGATCAAATACGGCATCTTGCCCGATCATCTTGCCCGCTCCGAGCTTCCCGCGGGGAATGCCTTGGTCGAAGGCGCGACATTCATCGCGATCCTGCTCGGCACCATCGCCGCGGGAGGAGGCAACACCGCCCTCTTCTCGGGCGTCATCATCGTGTTCTCGTTCCTGTGCTGGGGCTCGAGCCTCCTCATCCCGCCGACCGGACAGGGCGCGCCGCAGCTTGTGCCGCAGGCAAATGTGCTTGTCTCGACCGCGGGATTGCTCCGGTTCCTGCGCGAGGATCCGCGGCTGTGGTGGGGCGCGCTGGTTACCAGCTGGTTCTGGCTGGTGGGAATCCTGGCGCTCTCGCTGATGCCGCCCCTGGTCAAGACCGCGCTCGGCGGCAGCGAGGATGTGATCAAGACGTGTCTTGCGATCTTTACCATCTCCATTGCCGCCGGCTCAGGGCTGGCCGCGTGGCTTGCGGCCGGGCGCATCATCCTGTTGCCTACGGTGATCGGCGCGGCGCTTCTGGGCGTCGCTGCCATCGATGTCGGCTGGTCCACCTGGGGCGTCGCTGCGGCTGCGGAGACCGCCGGCTATCTCGCCATGTTTGCCTCGGGCCGCGGCATCCGGTTTGCGTTCGATCTTGCCGCCCTCGCGGTCGGAGGCGGCCTCTTCATTGTGCCCACGTTCGCGGCGGTGCAGGCCTGGGCCGGGGCCGACCGGCGGGCGCGCGTCGTTGCCGCGGTGAACGTCCTCAATGCCGCTTTCATGACGGGGAGCACCGTACTCGTTGCTCTTCTCCAGAAAGCGGGCATGACCAGCTCGCAATTGTTCCTGGCGCTTGGTCTTGCAAGTCTCGCCGTTGCAGTTGCGATCGGCCGCACCATGCCGGCGAGCGCGCTGAGCGACGCGCTCTCCATTATTTATCGCGCGCTGTTTCGCATCGAGGTGAAGGGGATCGAGAATCTCAATGCCGCAGGGCACAATGTGATTATCGCGCTCAACCATGTGAGCCTGCTCGACGCCGGGCTGGCGATGTCGCTGCGCGAGCGCAAGCCGGTATTCGCCATCGATGCCGGCATCGCGCGGCGATGGTGGGTGCGCCCGTTCCTGCGATTGAGCCCGGCAGTGCCGCTCGATCCGCTCAAGCCCATGGCGCTGCGCACCCTGATCGACGCGGTCAAGGCCGGCAACGCGCTCATCATCTTCCCCGAGGGGCGCATCACCGTCACCGGCAGCCTGATGAAGGTCTACGACGGCGCTGCAATGGTCGCGGACAAATCCAATGCCGAGATCGTGCCGGTTCGGATCGAGGGCCTCGAGCAGACACCGTTCAGCCGAATGTCCAAGCGCCAGGTGCGCCGCCGCTGGTTCCCCAAGGTGATGGTCACGATCCTCGAGCCGGTCAGGCTCGTGGTTGATCCTGATCTGAAGGGACGCAAGCGCCGGCAGGCCGCCGGCGCCGCGCTCTACGGCATCATGTCCGACCTTGTCTTCCGCACCACATCGACCGATCGCACCGTGCTCGAAGCGGTGATCGAGGCCGCGGACACCCACGGCCGCAACCGGGTCGCCGTCGAGGATCCGGTAAGCGGCGCGCTCACCTATCGCCGACTGCTCGCGGCCGCTGCGGTGCTAGGGGCCAAGCTGATGCCGCTCGCGCCGGAACACCGTGCGGTCGGGGTGATGCTGCCGAATTCCAACGGCGCGGTCGTCACCATACTGGCGCTGATGTCGGCCGGCCGCGTGCCGGCCATGATCAACTTCACCGCGGGGGCAGCCAACATCCTCGCCGCGTGCCGCGCCGCGCAGATCGACACCATTCTCTCCTCGCGCGCCTTCATCGAGAAGGGGAAACTGTCCCGGCTGGTCGCGGCGATCGAGGGCAAGGTGCGGATCGTCTATCTCGAGGATATTCGCGCCAGCGTCACCTTTGCCGACCGGCTGCGCGGGCTTCTCAATGCGGAGAAGCCGCTGGTGCCGCGCAAGCCCGATGACTGGGCGGCCATTCTGTTTACCTCGGGCTCCGAGGGCGCGCCGAAAGGCGTGGTGCTCTCCCATCGCAACATGCTGGCGAACACCGCGCAGGCAGCGGCACGCATCGACTTCGGACGCGAAGACAAGGTCTTCAATGTGCTGCCCATATTCCACTCGTTCGGGCTCACCGTCGGCGTATCGCTGCCGCTGGTCTCGGGATTGCCGATCTATCTCTATCCCTCGCCGCTGCATTACCGCACTGTCGCCGAGCTCATCTACATGGTGAACGCGACCATCATGTTCGGCACCGATACGTTCCTCAACGGCTACGCGCGGGTGGCGCATCCCTACGATTTCCGCTCGCTGCGCTACATCCTCGCCGGCGCCGAGCCGGTGAAGGAATCGACTCGCCGAATCTACATGGAAAAATTCGGCCTGCGCATCCTGGAAGGGTATGGCGTGACCGAGACCGCGCCGGCGCTGGCGTTGAACACGCCGATGTTCAACAAGTTCGGCTCGGTGGGCCGCATCCTCCCGGGAATGGAGGCGAAGCTGGAGAAAGTCGAGGGCGTGGAAGAAGGCGGACGGCTCTTTGTCCGCGGGCCCAATGTGATGCTCGGCTATCTCAAGGCCGACGCTCCTGGGGTGCTCGAGCCCCCGCCCGAGGGCTGGCACGATACCGGCGATATCGTCACCATCGACGAGCAGGGGTTCGTGACGATCAAAGGCCGCGCGCGCCGCTTTGCCAAGATCGGCGGCGAGATGATCTCGCTCGCTGCGGTCGAGGCGCTCGCCGGCGATCTGTGGCCTGACGCCTCGTCCGCGGTCGTCGCCCAGCCGGATGCGCGCAAGGGCGAGCGGCTCGTTCTGGTCACCCAGCAGAAGGGAGCGACACGCGCGCAGTTTGTCAACTTCGCCAAGTCACAGCACGCTTCCGAGCTGATGCTTCCATCCGAGGTTTGGGTACTCGAGAAGCTGCCCGTGCTCGGCTCCGGCAAGGTCGACGTGGTGGAAGTGGCAAAGCTGGTTGCGGAGCGCGTTGCGCAGCCAGCAGAGCCGCGCAGCCGCGCTGTCGGCTGATCACGTCGTTGGGCAGCTTTCTTGGCGCAGTGTCCTTGGCGTAGTGTCCTTGGGGCAATGAAGCGATGAAAATTCTTCGCCGCGAGCTGCTGGCTCTGGGAGGAAGCGCCGTTGCGGCGGCGATCGCCTCTTGCGCCTGGGCGCAGGCCTACCCCGCGCGGCCGGTGCGCGTGATCGTTCCGTTTGGACCCGGCGGCCCGACGGATGTCTTCGCCCGCCTGATGGCGCAGAAACTCTCTGAGCAGACGGGCACGCAGTTCTACATCGAGAACATCGGCGGCGCGGGCGGCAACATCGGCGCGACGCGGGCGGCGCAAGCGCCACCCGACGGATACACGCTGCTGGTCGACGGCGCAAACCTGGTGGTCAATCCCGCCCTCTATCCCCGCGTCGCCTACGATCCGCTCAAGGACTTCAACCCGGTCACGCTGGCCGTAACCGCAGCCGCAATCCTCACCGTCCACCCTTCCGTTCCGGCGAGCACGGTCAAGGATCTGGTCGCGCTCATCAGGGCCAATCCCGGCAAGTACAGCTATGCCTCGCCCGGCACCGGCACGCCGCCGCATCTGGTCGGTGAGTTGTTCCGGCTCTCCCTCGGGCTCGACATCGTGCACGTTCCCTTCAACGGCGGAGGTCTGGCCATCGCCTCGACCGTCGCAGGGCACACGCCCATCTCGTTCGGCTCGATGGCGCCGGCCGTGCCCATGGTCAAGGACGGCACGTTGCGCGCGCTTGCGGTCACCACCAAATCGCGCTCTCCCGCGTTGCCCGACGTGCCGACCATGACGGAGGCGGGCTATCCCGAGGTTGCAGGCGAATCGTGGTTCGTGGTCGTGGTGCCGGCGGGTACGCCGACGGAGATCGTAGCGCTGCTCCATCGCGAGATCGCAAAGATGATGGAGCGTCCCGACCTGCAGGAACGCCTGGCCACGCTTGGCTACCAGCCGGTGGTGAGTACCCCGGAAGCCTGCGCCGCGCTCCTCAAATCCGAGATCGTCAGGTGGACCAAGGTCATTCGCGACGCCGGCATCACGGTCCGGTAGAGCGCTCAATCTGCTCTGACGGACGCGATTTGCCAGGAGGCCGGCTCAATACGACCTTGGCGAGCATATCCCTTTTATTTAACTTCTGGTGGCGCGTTCATATTGCAACATTGTTTTTGCAGGGTTTCTGCCATTGGGTTCGTTTGCGCAATTGGGTTCGTTTGCGCAAAATGCGGGAAAATGATTGCAGCGCAGCCGCTTCACAACCATAAATACGGGCCGGCAAGCTCTCGCGGCTCGGGTTCGTTCCGCCAAGTGGTGTAGCCTTCGCACACCGGCTTGGGTTCGTTCGGCCAAAATTTGGTTTGGGACGCTCCGACCCGCGCGCAACATCTATCATCCCTCCGTCCCTTGTTCTCTTTTCGTTCTAGCAGACGCCCGCGCAGCTCGCAAGCACAATTACGGGCGTGACCGGGCGTGACCGCACCTCCGGTCGCAAGCCTGATGCGGCCGGTCTCGACCTGCATTGCGGTCGACATGCGTGGATCAAGCTTGCCTCTGGTTAACTGGCCGGCTGCCCGGACATCTCGGGCAAGCCCAAGCCAAACGAAGCAATGCCGATAAAACGAGCGGCCTGCAACGAACTAGATCTCTGGCGTAGGACAAAAGCCATTCCGGCTTCGAATCAAGGAGAACGACCATGATGACAAAGATCGCCCTCGCGCTCGCGCTAACGCTAGCCGCACTCACCACGACTCTGCCGGCTAATGCCCAGGAGGCTGCCTGCAGCGCCGGTGCCTACGCGGCCATATGTTGAAACGGTAAACCGAGCGATGCGCAGCTTGCGATGATGGCCGGCCAATAGTCGGTCATCATCTTTGCAATGCATGCGTCCGGACTTTTGACGACGGCAGAGGCCGCCAGCTGAAACGGCCCTAATGTTCTATCGACAGTGAGGATTGTGCTTGCTTCCATAACGGCACTTGACGATTTCTTCGCGCGCACGCTGACCACGTTAGGCTGACCAGGTCAGCTCTCTGAATAGACCAATATCAACCTACTCTGCGTTGCTTGTCTCGCGAGGCATAGACAGCCTCCCCGCGAGCCCGAGCAAGATTTGTCGCCCGACCCGGGTCGCTGGCTGCTTGCTGCCGTCACCGCCATATCGATGGCATAAGCGATGTCCCGCGCAGACACCCTTGGAAATTTCAGCCGATGCATAGTGTGCTACCGCTCCGCATCGGCTACGTCATCGAAGATTACGCTCTGTTGCGGGCTCAATCACGGCCGGCGATCGCCGAAATAATCGATGATCAACTTCGGAATTATAAGGCCGAAGCTCATTGCCAAAATGATCATTGCGGCAGCGACCCCGCTGGCGGCCGTATCCACCAGCACTGTTGGGCCTTGTGTGCCCTCGGCAATCTGAACCAGCCCGCTCCCCATCCTGAACAGATAAACGCCCGGCATCATCGAAACGACGGAAGCGAAGCCGATGGCGGCAAAAGGCATCTGCGTTCGCCGCGACACCGGCGTGAGGATCAGCGCGACGACAACGCACGCAACCAACGCTCCGGTCGCCCCGCCAAACCCCAGCTGAGTAAGCGTCACCCAGCGCAGAGCATGGCCGAGCATGCCGACGGCAACCGGCCATGGCAGCATACGTGGCGGCGTGGAGAAAAAGACGCTGTAGGCCGCGACGGCAACGCCGGCGGCGATCACGTCCTGCCACAAGGGAACAACTCGGCCCGCTGGGTCGGTCGGCAGGGAAACACCGAGCACCGCCAGCCCGAGCAGCAATCCTACCACGATCACTACAACGATCAGCCCGGCGTAGATCAGGCGAGCCGCCCCCAGATGAATGCGTCCGGCAATAAGGTCGAGAGCGCTGTTGAGAAAGTGCGGGCCGGGCACCAGCACCATGCAAGGACAGACTGCGACAAGGCGCAACGACGAACTCAAGTTGTAGCGGACCGCAATCCCACCGATCACGCCGGCGAGAAGCGCCGCGCAGAAAGGCTGGACAAAAAGGTTCGCGGTGAGCCGCGCCACGGCGCGCCGCAAAATCGCGCCGGCGCCCGCGCTCACAAATATTACCACCATAGGCACAAAATGCTCGATGCCGAAAATCACCGAGAGCGCCACGGCGCCTGCCGCGGCGGCAAGCGCAAACGCCCAGGTTGGCGCCGGAGGTGCTTTGGCGATAGCAGCGATCGTCTTGGATGCTGCAGCCGTCGACGATCGACCGGACTCGACATCTCCAACCACCCGCATCGCCGAAGCGACACGATCCATATCGACGCCGCTCGGATCGGTGGCAATTTGCGTGCTTCGCTCGGCATCCGCATCGGCAGCTTGAAGCTCAAGCTCGCCCCAACGCGGGATGATCGTGGCGCGCAGCGCCAGCGCCCGGCCAAGACGCTCGGTCGCGCTAATGGCTTGGTCGGTCGCCTGGCCGTTGGCGAAAAGAATCTTGGCAAAACTTAGGGCCTGTCCTCAATTGAGCAAGATCACGCTAGCCACCAAATGGATAGCGGCGAGGAAGTTTCTGGCGGTCTTGTCATATCGGGTGGCGATGGCCCGGAATTGCTTAAGCTTGCAGACGA
>Ga0073928_10001005_pt1 | contig 57608 bp, 62 predicted proteins | sample PaiPotPPA55metaG_FD_76969 | JGI IMG/M metagenome (GOLD analysis project Ga0073928, IMG submission 76969) | Iron sulfur acid spring bacterial and archeal communities from Banff, Canada, to study Microbial Dark Matter (Phase II) - Paint Pots PPA... ... | reverse complement strand
TCGAACTGCGCGAACGAGAGCAAGACGTTTAGTGTAAGGCGGCCCATCGAAGTGGTGGTATTGAACTGCTGGGTCACGGCGACGAACGAGACGCCGCGGGCATCGAAGACCTCGACCATCTTGACGGAATCCGCCAGCGAGCGCGTGAGGCGGTCGACCTTATACACGACGACCGCATCAACCAGCCCCTTATGGATATCGGCCATAAGTCGTTGGAGCGCCGGGCGTTCCATGGTGGCGCCGGAGAGGCCACCATCATCGTAGTGAGTTCTGATTAGACGCCAGCCCTCGCCGGCCTGGCTTTTGATGAAGGCTTCGCAGGCCTCGCGCTGGGCATGCAGCGAGTTGAACTCTTGCTCGAGGCCTTCCTCGGATGATTTGCGGGTGTAGACGGCGCAGCGCCGAATCTTGGGGTTACTCTGCTCCATGGCGCTGCTCCTTGGCCGCCGATTTCAGACCGAAGAAGAGCGGACCGGACCAGCGGACACCCGTGATCTTTCGCGCTATCTCCGAGAGCGAGCGGAATCGTTCACCGTCGAAGTCAAAGCCATCGTCCAGCACGGCCACACGATGAGTGACTCCGTGCCATTCCCGAACCAGGACGGTTCCCGCCTTCAGCCGAGTTCTGACCGGCTCAGCCAATGTGGCTCGCTCCGACCCGTTCCTGCCCCAGCGCTCGAGCAAGCGGCGAGTGGAAGGTTTGAGGCCTCCGATTGCTTTTTCCTGTACCCGATACCCGAGCGCCTTGATCAGCAGATCGCCACAAACCCTGCGCGGTCGACCAGATCCGAACAGATCGCGCCAGGTTTGATCTAGCTCTTCAGGGCCAAGGGTCCTGAGATTTTCGATTTCCGCCGAGAGGCTCTCGATGTCAGATAACGAGTGTTTCATCCGTTCCCCGCTCCTTCTCCGGGTCGACACACACATTGCTCGTTTCGCAGGCCACAGCCAGTCCTTGGAAACAGCCCCTGCGGTCCGGCCGCGTCGGGGCAGACTACGCCGGCTGGCTTTCGATGATCGACAGAGGCCCAGCGGTGGGAGTCACGCGCGTCAGAGAGAAGCCCGCTTCGCCCGGAAGCGCTCGATGGTCGGCTTCGGTCCGCTCTTGCCCGGTTCCCCCGATGAGCATGGTGGACGCCGAAAGCGAGCTTGTTGGAATCGTGGGACGTACGGAGATGAAATCCTGAGAAGTTGATCGCCGCCGATGCGCCTGCTGCCGGCCGCGCTCTTCGAGAGAGGGTGCCACGGAAGACCAGTGCGCGGACATCGTCCTTTATCCACAGATCGGTTGATTTCCTCACGAAAAGCGGCTCTCAGAACTTCGCACTCGATCTTCCGTCCTCTATGATCGGTGCTTCGATGACGAAGAAGGAAGCAATCCGGCGCTTGGAAAACCTCGCGCTCGAAAGGGGGCAGAAGAGGAATTATTACGTCAAGAGGGCGCTGGTAGAATTTCTAGATCGCAAAGTGCATCTTCTCGGCTATAGGCGAACCCATGTGAACGGGGTCCCGACCCTCGACGAAATCTCCCGCCGCAGGTTTCCGCACTGAGCATGTTGACCGCATCGCATCCGCGCGAGAATGCCTATGGCTCGGCCGCACGGGCGAGGACGGCGAAGGTAAAGAAGTAGCGATGGGTGCGGAGCTTCTACTTCCGTGCCGCACACCTGGCGATGATTCTTCTGGTATGCGCAGAGGCACTTGTACGAACCAGTTGCCCGCTCACGAGCTTGGAGAGCGCGCTTCGGCTAAGCGGCGGTGAGATCGGCTACCCGCGCGATTTCACCGGCTACTGGATCGATTGGCTGATCTTCTATAGTGCCCCATCTTGGATGTTCACGGCAGTTTACCTCACGTTCGGCATGCTCGTGCTCTTGACCTTCTGGTACGTCCCCGTGGGATCGCCCGTATCTCTAAAGCCAGACGGCAATACTGACATTGTCGCGAAATCTTCAGGCTGACCGAACGTCACGTGAATTACCGTCCGGCCTCTATGAAGATTACCGGCGAGATGGGGTTCAACGGGTCTTTTGCGATGGACTGGAAGTCGGCGCACATGCGTCTGCAAGTTCGCGCATGCGATTACTCGCTGGCTCGAAGCGGACGCGGTGAACTCTTAGCCACGCGAGCTGCTGTTTCACCGTGGAATGATCGTTGACACTATCGATCGTATGGCTTATACGGTCGCACCTAAGCCGGGCCATGGACACACCCTCGCATGCCGGTGCTGGCTAGGGCATAAGGGGATCAGAATAACTCGCCATCACCTTATTAACGAGAGCGCGGCTGGTGAAGATCTGGTTACCCGCCAGGTTCATCGAAGGATACATTCCATCGGTGCTGGGCATTCTTTTTAGCATAGAAATACGCGCGTAGCATTTCTTAAGAGTCCACGCATGAGGACACGACCCTAGTAAGTGATAAAGCTCATGCCCGGTTGTATGTTGGGGTCCGTCCAGTGCGCTGAGTACGCTATCGGGTCCCGCAAACGCAAAGCCGTGAGTCATCGTCGCGTCGTCCACTTCGCCCAGCACTTCTGGCGGAAAGACTCCCAGGAGAATCGCTGGCGCATTCGCATATACATAGTCGGCTACGGAGCGCTTCGCGAAGTAAAAGAGCCGATCGCACTGCTCCTTTAGAGGAATGTGTGCGACCTCATTCATTATTGTACTGTGTAGAAATCCCTCGCGAGGAAGGGTCCAGAACCCCACGGGCACGACATCCATGTGATAGTAGTGGGCGGCGCCGTCTGGCTTTGTCCAGTCAGACATAAGGCTTAGGGCTCGTTCCTTCGATACGCCTTCGTCCAGATAAACACAGACGTGAACGGTGCGCCAGTTGCCATAGGGCTGTGCCAAGTACGAATCTTCGTTCCAGTGACCGACCGATGTGAAGTAACAGGAACTTAGAACAATCGACAGACCTAGACAGATCCCGGCAGAGAAGATTGCGCGGGGTGCGAAAGCGATAGTGGGCCGTCGCATGCCTTTACTCCTTTCTCATGGTCGACGCTTCGTGTACCGGCGACACTGTGTTGTTTCGGTATTAAGATGCTAACGTCGTGCGTTGGTCATGTAGAACAGACCGCAGGGCTTTGTGCCGCCACTACGTTGTCGAATGGTCGCCATGCGCGGATTCCGCTTGAAGTCGAGGCAGAGGAGAAGTGACTGCAGATGGCTCTACGCGACTGAGCACACTGGCTATTCGACTGAGGTACAGACGCACGCGGATGCCCAAGAGAGATAAGCAGGTCTGCCGACAATGCGTCGAGGCTGTCACCATCTTGCCAGGTGGAAAGCTGTGAGAACTGTGCCCGCGGTAGCACGCAGCCTGCTTCTTACCTCCGGCCTAGGCCACCGTACGCTCCTTGGGAAAACACCACGGCTTTGCGCTCCGCGCGCGTCCCCTCGGACTGCATCGCACAATGGCCTTCGAACCAAGAGCCGTCGTGCACAATCAAAACGTTCGAAGTCAGATTGCCCAGCACCTTGGCGGAGAACCGAAGTTCGATGCGCTGGCTGGCGATGATGTCGCCGCTGACCTTGCCCGCCACGATGACCGACGCCGCCTTGATTGGGCCGCTCACCACGGCGCTCTCCCCAATCATAATGCTGTCCTTGGCAATGATCTCACCGTCAATCTGGCCGTCGATCCGTGCTGGCCCCTCGAAGTTAAGCTTGCCCCTGACCTTGGAGCCTTGGCCCAAATAGGAGCCGGCTTCGATCGGAGCGTGAACTTCGCGCGGAGCCGGTCTCTTATTGAAGAGCGCCATTTCCATCCCTTCTTTCCTTGGGCGTGGCAGATGTCGGGCCGTCTTACCGCTGCCTCTCGGCCCGGGGCTGGCAGGCAGTCGAGGGAGTGACTAGCGGCCAGCTGCAATCGCCCAGTCGGAGTTGTCCCACGGAAAGGGGGCCCTCAGGAATCCGCCTGCTCGGCGTGGGACAAACTCTCTTAACCGCATTCGCCAATATCTCTGCTACGTTCATACTAATCCTGCTCTGGCCATTAAGCAGTTCGAGAAATGCTTGTGCCAAGCGACGTGATTTTGGAACCTGTGGCGCGCTCTTGGAAGCGAGGCCGTTTAGCTAGCCTCCTCACCCTCGCCACGCTTCGCATTTTCGATCATGCTCTGAGCGGGTAATGATCCGCGCGTATCGAGTAACGCGCGAACGCTTCCTTGCCGTAGCCGTTGACCGGCGAGCGCATATCCGACGCTAATTATAGGTAGTGAATTTCGGACTCTCGGTAACCGCGCACCTGTTACAAATCGACCTCAAGGTCGCCGATCTTACGAATCGACCTCTCGATGCACTGGCTAAACACTTCATAGAGACGAGGAATCACTGCGGTGTCATCACGGCGCAAGCCAAGGAAAGACCCGATCGTGGCGCCGATCGGCAGGGGCTCGAACCGGCACTGGACGGTCTAGATGGCAACAGCCACGTTGAGTAGGCGCCGGAGCTCAAGCCGGCGACTTGCCCTCTCGCGTGATGAACGACATCGCGACTGATGTCGCGGCAGCGATTCAAATAAAAGGGCAGGCCATTTTGCCCCGGTCGTTCCCAGCGACCTTAAAGCGCAATAGAAATGCGCTGCAGCGCGATAGCGCTTTGCAGTTCGTCTCGGTGTCGCAAAGCTCAACCTGACCGTCGTCTCACCGTTGACAAATCGGTACCGGCAGTTCGAATTCAGTTCGCTCTGTCGAGATGACGACATTTTCCAAGGCCGTAGTCGGCGCTCTGTTGGATGCTAAGACGGCGCTTAATAATTGACGAGACGCCGTTGGCGCTTATCGAGCCGGGGCTCCAGCGCGGGGCAGCAGTCCGCACGGTGGCATACACATCATGTCCTGCGCGGCCCAGGGCGACCGTGACGGCCAAGCCGATACCGGTGTGGTTTCCGTAACGAGCGAAACCGACACCGGACGCCTGCCGTTTGGAGCCGTTACCTGTCGCAAATCCGAGCGAATATTGCTGTACTCGGGATGTCGTCTTCGCTCTATTAGCCACCCGGCGCGCGCGCAGCCTCAGCACCATCGGCTCCGATAAACTCTAAGCTCTTGATAAACGCCGCAGCCGCGCCGCCCTTTCCCGCTTTGGAGGTATCAATGCCAAAGCCGATCCCGGTGACACCCGGTGTCCGACTTTTGTCAAAATACCTTTTGAACGCAGCGTCGAGGTCGAATTCGGAGACAACCATCTCATTAGGTTTCGGTTTGCCCAGGCAAACGAAGCGGCCACCCTTATGGAAATAGCGACCTATATACGGAAAATCGATTTGCTCGTCCTGACAGAGAAAGAGACCAACGAAATAAGGACTGTTGGGAATTAACACGTGGCCGCTCGATATCTTCTCGGTGCCGAAGAAGACGTAAAGCATCAGGGCCTCGTTGTTGACCTTGCGTTGGTAAGAGACGTCGACAGGGTATTGGATAATGCCCCAGGTAATTCTGATCTTGCTTATCTTTTCGACATTAACCGCGTCATTGAGCAGAAAGCCGCTGAGATGCCCTTTGGCCTGGAGCGTAAGGGTATCGTTGTCAATGGAAAGCTGCAGAAGGCGGGGGTTCTTCGCGTCCTTTTCGAAAGTAAAGTGCCGGGCATGCAGCCAGTCATCGACGGAACCTCCCGTGTAGCCGGAAAAATCGAGGACGAAATCCCGCTTCGCGCCTGCCGCATCACAGGTGAGCACGGGCAGAAAATAGATGAGCGCAAAGACGACGGAAGCTGACAACAGTGTATTTACGGACCGAGCTCTTGATGCGCGATGACGCGACATATTCTCTCCCACGGTCTTGGTTGGAATGTCCGTTCTACCGACGACAACGACGACTGTGTAGTGCGTCATCTTCATAGCCACGGACCTCTGAATGCCAGGCGCGTGGAATGTTTCACAGGCCCGATCGCCAGTCGGCCCTTTGCTCGGCTGTTGATCGCGTCGGCGAAGAGTTCGTTCGACGGTGAAAACTCACGATGTTCTCTGCGATATTCAGTTGACGTTGCGATCCTGGGTGCCATGGTTCAGTGTCGCGACAGAAGCTTGAGGCCTGCACAGTCTGGGGTCGCACGGCGAATCCGGCCGCGAACGCCACGAATGGCGCACTATGTTTGCGCGAGAGAAAATGACAGCGGGCAGCTCCCTGCAAATCTTTCGACAGAGACTTCTCATCTTGACGTGATCCACCATTTTCTGAATTCCGGAAAGGCAACGGTTAGCCCAAAGTTAACAGTCGTCTGAGGTGCGGTTGGCGCAAATTGTCGATAGACCATCCATTGACCCGAAACGTAAAAGTTGACTGGTGGCAACCCGGGACGAACCATCACCTTACCGATGCCGAGGCTCAGCGGCAGCAACGTCGGGGAATGATGACGCCAATCAACCACCCAAGTTGCCGCCGCAGATCGCACGTACCAACCTCGCCAGAGATGAATGAGTACCACTGGCTCGAACTCGAGCCTGTTCTGAGGCGTGCGGTTAGGAGATGTGTATGCGAAGGAAATCGGGTCCTCAAGAAGGAAACCCATCAAGAGCCATGGTATGCCGGTATAAACGCCTCCTAGTGCCGGGCCCGCCTGCCATGCCCCTTGGCCGGCGCTCCTGGAGGTCGCGGTCGGAAACACAAACGTTGGCCCCAGCCCGATTCTGAGGCCCGTTTTCTCGCCCGGCCAGGGCAGTACTGCCAAATCGAACAACTGCGTGTCGCCGAACTCGGTCCGCGTGCCGCCCCTGGCGCTCGGAACTGTCACCAGCGAGAAAGTTGGTCGGATCAACTGAATCAAAGGAAACAAAGAGAATCGTGGTATCCGTGGGATAATCGCTCTTAAGATCGCCTGGTTCGTTTGCACATGAGTGCCGAAATTTGCCGGCGAGTATGCGTCCTTTAAGAAGATTTGAGGCAATGTTGTAAGCGGATCAGTGAACTCCGTGGCGAGTTCTTGAAGCGATAGTCGATTAGGTGTTTGACCCTGAGCGAATTTAGCGCTTGGGCCCGTCACCCATAAGACCACCAATAGCGCACAGAGTGCCAAGCGAGCTTTCGGTATCGGCTTCCAAGAGGTACGGGCCAGCAGCCGGTCCCTTTCACCCACCAACTCGGCGATGTTGATGTTGTAGAGGGCCAAAGCAGTAGGAGCACCAATGCAACGCCGAATACGGCGGTGCCGGCTCCGGTGTCGCCGATCAGTAGACGCAACGCGCGCAGCTATGTTCGCCGCGAGCAGGGTGCTGTGGTGAGGCGCGACACGAAAGCGCAGGGCTTCTCGCAATTGTTCCAAGACCTTGTGCTCCATTTGGATAAGCGCGCGCCCCGTCGCTACCGCTGATTCTCAGCCTCCGCCCGGATTGCCGTTGCGATGTCGCCGCTCAATCTCGCGAGCGCGCGGCTGTGGGCTGCGGCGAGCGCATCGAAGCTGTCGCCCTGCACGGCCTCAGGGGCGGTCGTGCGGCCCGAGCGCGTCTCTCCGCCCGCCGTCCTGCGCACGGTCCACACCGCTTCGACCAGCGCCGACCGGCTTGGAACCGAATCGAAGCGCTGGACGTCGATGGTCACGCGATAAGCCGGGACGAAGTTCGCCATCGGCGCCGAGGTCACGTCCGGTGTCCCGAGCAGCTTGACGAGGTCGCCGGCGACGGCCTGCGCTATGGCGTCGTTGAGCGGCGCGTCCCAGCGGTTGAATTCGTCGACCTCGACGCGGTTGGGCGCAACCTGAACCACGAACTCCGGCTGGTCGACCGAAGCGGGGATGGAGACCGGACCTACCATGACGGCGTCGCGCGTAGCCGGCACGCCGTCCGGTGTCGCCGTGGAGTCGAGGTTATAAAACCGCGCCGGTGCCGAGGCGCAACTGGCTGCAGCCGCCGCGACCAACGCGATTAAGATCAGATTCGCAATCTGGGTTGCCGTCATTTCGCCTCCCCGTTCTTGCCGCGCAGGAGCGCCTCTGGATGGCGCTCGAGATAGTCTGCGAGCACGCGCAACGAGCGGGCCGCGCGGTTCACCTCCTGCAGCGTGCTGTCCAGCTCCTGGCCCTGCACGGAATTCGGCTCGACGAAGTCGTTAGCGTTGTCGAGCGTGGTCCGCGCACTGACGAGCGTTCCGCGTGCGCTCACGAGTGTCAGGTCCAAGCTGCCTAACGCCTTATGCAGGTCGTCGCCGATTTCCTGGAATGGCATCTTGTCGAGCTTCTTGATGATGTTCTCGATGCTCGCCTCGATCACCTGGAGCTGACCCGGGATGGTCGGCAGCTGCACTGGAGTCTGCGACCAATCCACCGTCGCCGGGGGCGCGCCGGGGAAAAAGTCGAGCGCCACGAACACGGCCCCGGTCAGCAGGTTTCCGGTCCGCAGCTGCGCACGGACCCCGTGCGCAACCATGGCGTCGATCAGCCTCCTGCGCATCCTCCCGAGATCCGCGCCGGACGCCCCCTCGATAACCTTGACCCCGAGCCTCTGCGGGTCCAAGCGGATAGTCACCGGCACCGAGAACTCGAAGGTCTTCAGGTCGATTTGCGCGCGAATGTCCGCGACCTCGCCGATCGGGATGCCTCGGAATTCGACCGGCGCGCCTGGCGCGAGCCCTCTGACGGATTCTTTGAAGATGAGCTTGTAAGTCTGGGGACTGCGGGCGGCGGGCTCGAAGGCCTTGGCCCGGTCGCTGTACAGGACGAAAGCTGTGTCCGCTGCGGCTGCAGGCAAGACCCCATCGGTCGCCGGCGACTGGAATGCGACGCCACCGATCAGGATGGACAGTAGCGATTGTGTCTGCACGCTGAGACCGCTCGCAGAGAGCGACACGTCGATCCCGCTCGCCTGCCAAAAACGCGTATTCGCGGTGACGTACTCATCATAGGGCGCTTTCACGAATACCTGGAGGGTGAAGAACTTTCCGTCCTTGTCCAGCTTGTATGACGCGACCTGACCGACCTGCAGACGCCGGAAGAACAGCGGCGTGCCGAGGTCCAGTGAACCCAGGTCGGAAGTCTTCAACACGAAGAAACGTCCGGGTGCGTTGCCGGTCACCACCGGCGGCGTCTCGAGCGCCACGAAGTTGCGCTTTGGCTGCGTTGAAGAGCCGATTTCCATTCCGATATACGCTCCTGAGATAAGCGTGCCCAACCCCGTCACGCTGGCGCCCGAGATCCGTGGCCGCACCACCCAGAACCTTGTGTCTTCAGCTAAGAACTCCTCGGTCTTGGGCGTCATCTGCGCCGTGGCTATCACGCGCTGGTGATCCCGCGATAGCCGGATGGCTTTAATCGTGCCGACGTCGACGCCGCGGTAGTTGATCTTGGTTTTGCCGGCCTCCAGCCCCTCGGCCGACTGGAACACGATCGTGATCTTCGGCCCCTCGCTGCGGATCCGGGCCACAGCGACCCAGACGCCTAGCGCCGCCGCCAGGATCGGAATGAGCCAGACCGGGGAGAGCCGCGTTTGCTTCTTGGGCACAGCCCTCGAGTCGGGAGCTGAAGGGATCGGTGCGTCGCGATCAGGCATGGCGAACCTCTTTGGAACTCCTGGAGCCCTGCAGCAGATCGCAGTGCAGGCACGCTACGAGCGAGGTGTCGACGATCGGCTGGTTGTACTCGTGACTAGACAAGGCGATAACGCCTTAATCCGCGAAGCGGATTGTGGCTGCACGGCGGATTCCGCTCGCTGCGCTGGGGACGGTTGCAACTTTATTTTCGAGTTTTACTCATGGTTTATCTTCGCGTTAGTTTGAGGCCCGCTTGCGCTCCCGACACTTTTACTCAACCGGGCGGCTCGACCTTGCAACTGGAGCACGCGATTCGTGGTTATCTGCCCCCAACATGCGGGGTGCGAAATATTGGGTGAGAACGGGTCCGAGAATCGCGGTTGTCACCATCAACACCAAGACCACATCGAGCATCCGGTGATCAATTAAGGGTTGGTGTAGCGGGTCGAATGTCCTGAAGGCAACGAGTGCGGCCGCGAGGGTCGCCGCCACTTGCGGCAGAGTGAGCGACCACATCGTCATACGCGCCGCCGCACTGTATTCAAAGGCGGGACCAGCAATCTGTGCGGCTATGAATTTGCCCGCGATTAGGGCGATTACGACCGCCGCCACAAGGGCAAAATTGTCGAGTATACTTTGAACTAACGCGAGCGGGTCGATCAGGAATCCCGTCACTATAAAGAAGATTGGGATGAAAAAGGAGTTTCCAAAGAATTCCAACTTGTCTTTTGCCGGCTTTTCGCGAACCGCCTTATTGATCGCCAGTCCGGCAAGGAACCCCCCGACTATGCCTGGCAGGTTTACAGCTTGAGCGAGGACCCCTGCGATAGCCATAATGCCGAACGTCAAGGCGAAATAGGCGTTCTCCTCAGCTTCAACCTTACTTAGTACGTATGCTCCCGCGCGAGACAGACCAAACAGGATGAACGGGACAAATACAGCAATCTCGATAAGTTGTGCCGCGAATCCCGACGGTGAAAACCCCTTCTCGTATGTCGAAACACAGATTGCGAACACGACAAGAGAGAACGTGTCGGACAAAACCGTTGCACCGACAGTGACAATGATGGGCTCGAGTCGATTGACCCCAAATTGAGCTACAATCGGATTGGCCAGGAGTGTGTGCGACGCGATCAGTGAGCCGACCACGATCGCCGGGATGGTTCGATAGCCGAACATTAGACCGACCGTGGTGCCCAAAAGCAAAGGAACCCCGGCGGTGATGAGGCCGAATAGCATTGACCGACCTTGTGCCTGGCGGAAGCGGTTGAGGTCGATCTCGAGACCAGCGAAAAACATCAGCAGCAGTTGTCCCAGCTGCGCCATGAAGTCAGCGATTGGCCTCTTCTCGCCGAAAACCCCGAAACCATGGGGACCGATCACGACGCCGCTGAGTAAGAGTCCTACCACCGCCGGGAGCCTGACGCGGCGCGCAAGTGGTGGAATACCGAAAACAAGCACCATCCCCAAGGCGAACTTCGCCAGCGGTGGCAGAGACACCGCTTGCGATCGAAGTAATTCAAACATTTCTTTGGTCATGATAGAGAGCCGGACCAAGCTCCGCTTAGAGCTGAAAATGAGGGAACAGGAGAGTTACGCCAAACCGCACGGTGTACATCGGCGTGATATTTGTGTACTGCCGATAGGCCGTCCATTCGCCCGACACCCAGGTATTAAGCTCAGGCCCTTCGAACTTCCACACGCGTCCGAAGCCCAGGCTGATGGGAATCCTGGTCGAACTGCCGTGGCGCCAGTTGACCGTCCACGTGGAGTCCGCAGACTTCACGTACCAGCCGCGGCCGAGCGTGTACGAGATCAGCGGCTGGAACTGCATCCGACTTTGAGGGGTCGCTGAGGAATTCGTGTACGCAAATGAGATGGGCTCCTGGAACAGAAAGCCGACCATCAAGTGTGGAATACCCCGGTAAACGGCGGCGGCTGCGGGCCCGGCCTGCCACGAGTGTTTGCCAGCCACGGGGTCTCTTCCGGTGGGGAACACGAAGGTTGGCCCAATGCCCCAGCCGAATCCGGTCTTTTTAGGATTAGGCCAGTTGGAGAGAAACAGATCGAAGAGTTGCATGTCGGCGAATTCCGTGACGGTTGAACTGCCTCGCGACGTGGCCAGAGTCTGTACGAAGAAAGTTGGCCGGATGATTTGCTTGAAGGGAAAGAGCGAGAACGACTCTACCGGTATAACTGGTCGTACCTGCACCGTGTTGGTCTGCGCGGTTGTCTGGAAATTCCTGGGGGTGTACAGGTCTTGGAGTTTCAGCTGCGTGAGAATCGCAGTTGGGTCGTCGACTTCCCGCGCCAACAGATCTTCCTCAGATTCAGTGTTCGATGAATTGGCCGCGATGCTCTGACCTCGCGCGCCGCCCACTGCCAAGAGGAGCGCGAGAGCTACTAGCGGGAGCGTTCGAACAGTCATCGGAGATCTCTTAAGCAAGGGGCCGACCATCCGAGTCACGGAGGTACTACTTAGCCTCGTGAGGTTAGTCGTCATGATTTCGGCGATTTTCGAATCGTAACACTAAACATCAGTTGTCTGCCCGACGGGGTGGGTAGGACCAGATATTCGAGTAGCACATTCCACGCGGTGCCTGTTGACCACTAAGCAGACCATCCGTTCCCATGAGCCAGTCGCCGTGTTGCGCCTGTGCGGGCGTGGCGAAGAGAATCAGCAACGCGAGGGAGGTCAGCGCTACGCTTACCGATTTGTATCCTATAGGGTTCACCGTGATCTCTCCCACTGCTGACAGATCAGACTGTGGTACAGTCGACTTCCGAGGAAGAACCGGAATGACATAAGATTATCGATGTCTCTCGGACTGTCCATCGAGGGCGCCTAGTCGCCGAACAGATTTCCCTTAACCAGTTTCGGGATGACAGGGGTTATCGCGAATTGCAGGTTCCACTTCTGGCCAAACAAGTCAGGATGAACCGGCATGTACTGGGGCTGGACCGCTAGTTTCACAGGCAAGGGGCCGATTTTGATCACCTTGCTGATTTGCAAGCCGATGGGGAACGTGATCATATTGCCGCTCTTGTTCGCGTACCAGTTGACGAGCATGTTGGGCGAAAAGCCGATCCCCCATCCATCGCCCGGCAAATAGACGAAAAAGTACTGAATGTTCATTTGACTCACCGTCTGCGAACCCGGGCCGCCAACTGAAAACCACTGTTGCGGAAATACTCCCGCCAGCCATTTGTCACCCAGATAGCCAAACACACCGGCCGGTCCAAGCTGCCATTTGTTTTGTCCGAGGCGAGAGTTGGTTGCCGTAGGGAAAATGAAACTCGGACCCGCGCCCAGCAGCCAGGGACCGGCGAGCTTCGGGCTGGGCGAGAGCAGCGTCGCGAGGATTGTGTCGCCGAACCCGGTAACGCGATGTAGATGGCTGCTTTCGTTAACGTACGGTGTGGAGTTCATCACTTGAAAGACGGGCCGGGTGATGAGATTCCAATCGTCGGTCAACGCGAGAGGGAGAACCGGTTGAAACTGCATGTTGACAACGTTGCGATCGGGTTTGTTGAGCCAGTAAGTATTTTCCTGAAGTTGAAGCGCCCAGATGCTCGAAATCGGGTTCGACAGTTCTTTATTGACCTCATCAAGCGATTTGCTATCCGTCGTCTGCGCAGCGGCAGGAGCTACGACTAGCAAGCCAAGGATTCCGATCAGGGCAATCACCCGAGTGTACTGATGATTCAATGTTCCGCCTCCGATCTGGCTGCATCTGTCCTAGAACTCCCGCGCTGGTCCGATCTGCGGCGAGCGCACCGGCTTAGCCATGCCCTAGATCGCTATGCTGCGCCCGCTGGCGTGGTGAAGATCATCAAAGCAACGCGAAACAGCTCAGCGCAATCCTCATGAATCTTTGCTGTATTGAAATCACAGTGCGCTCTCCGAACTTGTTGCACGGAGCTATTGACGAAAAATTATCGCGGCCAGTGCAAGTATTCCGAGCATCGAGATCAATGCGGCGACCATCACTGCCAGTGATCGCCTTTTGCCGGCATATTGCGCTCCGAGCGTTCGGATGTTTTGGCGGTATTCAAGGGTCGCAAGGATCAGCGAGAACAATCCGATGCTCACCAGTATGAAGGCGAAGCCGCGCGGCCCGATTAGACGATTTTGCCGTCCGGGGGGCGGCACTTCAATCTGAAAGAATTTGTAGATGCTGAAGCCGAAGGTGATCAGCGAAGTCGAGGTTCTGATCCACGCCATCATCGTTCGCTCGTACGCGGCGCGCGTCCGATCGAAAGCGAGTCCGGTCGAAACGTCGAGGACCGGTGCGCTCTGCGGAGTCTGTTGCCCTGTCATTTGCGTTTGAGCCCCGTGAGTGTCTGGTTAGTCCTTAGACCTGATGGTGCTCTCCACCGGTTGTTCGGGATTATCGAAAGCGAAAGTCCGCCGATAAAATTTGCGCGCTAACCACCAGCATCCAGATTGGGAAGACCAGCGTGATCCATTTCCAGTTAGCGATCACCACCAACAGCACCAAGGCACACGCGAAGCCCAGGAATGCCACCCAGCGCGGGAAAATGGCGGTACGCAACCCGATGGTGCAGGTTGAGAACATGAAGACCGCCGCCATCTTCATGGCGAACAGGTTCAGTAGTGCGTCGCTTACGCGGCGATTAAAGTAGTAGGTCTCGTTTGCGATACCACCTGCCGCCACCGACTCAACCAGCGCCGCCATTACCGCCGCAGAACCGAACAGGCAAGCCACAAACACCAATCCGCTGGCCAGAAATACGGTCGCAAAGAACTGATCTTCAAGCTCTCCGATGCGGTTGCGGAGCACACCGATGAACCATAGAAATGCGATTCCGCCAAATGGAACGAGGTCGACGGCAAACCGTACCGCGTTTCGGCGGTGTGGCTCGGTCAGCCAGATACCAGGCAGGGACGGATCAGCCGGCACAGCGTACCGGACGAGCCCCAGCCCAACGATCGTCAGCAACGAGAAAATCACGCCGGCGACGGCCGCGCCGCGCGGGGGCACAAGGGCTTGCTGACGATGAGGCTTTGGTGTGCTCGTCACGTTAACGTGGGATGTTCCGTATCGTGCGTTTCGGCCGGTGATGCACGACCACGTACCAGGTCGATTTTCGAATCAACTCTCTTAGCCGTTCAGCGTCAATTGACTGTATAGCCGCGCCCTTGCAGACAGGCTGACATCGCCCTCATGTATGCCTCTCTACCAGGACTGGACGCTGCCGCTGCATCAGCTCTTCTATCGGCTTCTCGCAATTTTTCGTCCCGACGGCGGAACCCGCCAACAACTCCTCCCATTGCGGCTCCGGCAGCGGCACCCTTGCCGGCATTACCCGTAATCGCACCGCCAACCGCTCCGAGCGCGGCTCCGCGAGCGGCTCCTTGTAGCACGGGAGGGGGCGACGACGACCGACGCTGGCTAGCGGACTGGGAGTTTGCGCTCTGCGGCTTACTTGGGTCGAATCCGGTCTGTTGCACCGCCCAGGAATGGCATTCATACCGGTCCTTATCTTGCTGCGCTTGGTTCTGTCCTTTCGCGGGATAGATAAACATGTCAGTTTGCGCCCCCGCTATTGGGGGCCGGAGAGCTAGAAAAATTGAGACGCCAAACACCGCACCTACGAGAAACCTGAACTTCGGCGAAGTTGTCACTTCTCTTCCGCTCCTATCGTGATGAATGATGGTTCAGACGCTTTCAATTTGGGTGCTGTGCCCTGCGCGCTCGCCGGACACAGCACCTTACCTTTTCGTCGATGCAAGCCGGCAGGTCAGTGGCTGCCGCCGCCGCCCGCGTCCACTAGTGTCCGCATCACTGCATCCAAGTTGAAGGAGGCGGGCTTCTGACGCGGCGGGAACTTCCGGAAGTTTTCGATCTGTTGGGCCACTACCGCCTGCATGGCGTAGATGATGTAGGCGTGGGAGATCATCCAGTCATAGTAGGTGTTCGAGTTTTCGTCGGCGCGCTCGAACGGGTCGCGGCGCAAATGGAAGATCTTGGGCGCCCGCAGATGCACGAATGGCTCGAGCCAGCACTGCAGTGTCTTCGCGCGTTGCTCCATCAACACGACTTTCCAGTCGCGCATGCGTATGGCCAGGATGTCGCCGTCGTCACTGATGTAGAAGAAGGACTCCCGAGGGCTCTCCTTCACCTCGCCGGTCAGGTACGGCAACATGTTGAAGCCGTCGATGTGGACCTTGTAGGTCTTGTTGCCGACCTTGTGGCCATTCAGAAGCTTCTCTTTGATGTCCGGTTCTCCGGCGGCGGCCAGAAAGGTCGCCAGCCAGTCCTGGTGAGTGACGATGCCATTCACCACTGAACCTGCCTTGATCTTGCTCGGCCAGCGCACGAAGGCCGGCACGCGCCAACCGCCTTCCCAGTTGGTGTTCTTCTCGGACCGGAACGGGGTGATGCCGGCATCGGGCCAGCTGTTATAGTGGGGGCCGTTATCCGTGGTGTACATCACGATCGTGTCATCGGCGATGCCTAGCTCGTCGAGCTTGCCGAGCATCCTGCCGATATCTTCGTCGTGAGCAACCATGACGTCGTTGTAGTCCCCCTGACCGCTCTTTCCCTTGTGCCTCTCAGCCGGGTGCGTCCGGAAATGCATGGCGGTGGTGTTGTACCAGAGGAAGAAAGGCTTATCCGCCTTGTGAGCATCGTCGATGAAGCGCAACGCATGTTCGGTTATTTCATCGTCGATGGTTTCCATCCGTTTCTTCGTTAGCGGCCCAGTGTCCTCGATTTTCTGCCCGCCTTTGCCGTCAGCCCAGCAGTGGAGCACGCCCCGAGGCCCGAACCGCTTCTTAAACTCAGGATTCTTCGGATAGTCCGGGTCCTCGGGCTCCTCTTCTGCATTAAGGTGATAGAGGTTGCCAAAGAATTCGTCGAAGCCATGCATCGTCGGCAAGAATTCGTCTTTGTCGCCCAGATGGTTCTTGCCAAACTGGCCGATGGCGTAGCCATGCGGCTTGAGCAATTCAGCCATGGTGGGATCGTCCGCGCTCAAACCGATATCGGCCCCAGGCATACCGACCTTGGTGAGGCCCGTACGGATCGGATTTTGGCCGGTGATAAACGCGGCACGGCCAGCCGTGCAGCTCTGCTGAGCGTAGTAGTCGGTGAAGGCGACGCCTTCGTTGGCCACGCGGTCGATGCTGGGCGTGTGGTAGCCCATCTGCCCGCGGCTATTGTAGCTAATGTTCCACCAGCCGATGTCGTCGCCTTGGAGGATAAGGATGTTTGGCTTGCCTTGCTTAGTCATTTCAATCACCTTGGTTCACTTGATAGTTTCAGTTAAAAGCGCGGCGAATTTCCGAACGCAGCGTCTCGACACTAAATGCCTCGCTATCACTCGGCAATTCAATTCGCGATGAGTACCTTCCCAGATGTAGTATCGATATGGATGATCCAAAAAGCCGTGGCATCTTCTTGGCTAATCATGGCGACCACACCCTTGCCGGGCGCGAAAAAGTAGTATGCGGTGTCGTGTGTATGCGCGGGACCGACCTTGCCCTCACACTTGAGGCGCAACAGCACCGCTTCGTAGCTGCCGGCCGGTACCGTCACCTGGTAGGTGCCCACGTAAGTGTAGGTGCCGTGTAACGATCCCGAATATTCCTGGTCCGCCGGATCGTCAAGTTCGATCACCGAGACCTGTTGCGAATAAGACCGTGTCTCGCCAGGCTTCATGCCCTTGATCACGAATGGGTTGGCGGGCGTTGTAATGACCACCACGCCCTCCCCCGTATCGGTTACGGCGGGCACTATAAGATCGCCCTGTGGCGTCTGATGGATGAACCCTGCGAGCGAGGGCGAGAACTGAAATCGCCAGGCTAACTTTCCGCCTGGGCGTTTGGTCTTTGCGAGGCCGAGCGTTTGTGTTTTCCCGGCGTTGGGACCGGCCGTGACCTGATAATTTGTGGCTTTTTCCTGAAGGGGAAAGTAAACGGAAACGTCCTCAATCGGCTTACTGGGCAATGCTTTGCCGACTATGGAACCAAGCTTGGCGGTGATCATTTGCCGATCGGCTGGCGGAAGCGGCAACACGACATCGTCGGCGCGCGCGAGTCCTCCGGCCAGTGCCAGAATGCCGAGCGTTACAGTCAGAAGCCTTCTCATAACTTCCCCGTTTACCCCTGTGGCGCTTTCCGCTTTCCAAGTCGAAAGTGCGTCCCTGAGTGGCAGCGGGCGACCCTTTCGGGTCGCCCGCTCAGCCATCAACATCTTCACGCCCTAGTCACCGGCGTGACTGATCGCCCGTTGCTCCTTGATCTGCTGGAGAACCTGAGTGAGGTTGTAACTGGCCGGATCCTGCAGCGGCGGGTACTTGATGTACGACTCGAGTTCCTTCAGCCACAAGAGCTGTCCAATAGGAATAATGTTCCAGTCGTAGATATAGGCAGTAACTGGTCCGGCAAGTGCGCCGGCTTCGCCGAAGAGGGTGCTCGGTTCTGCACCGACAGACGTCTCAAAGGGATCACGCTTGATGTTGTCGACCATGGGCCATTTATAAGTTTCAACCCCTTTAAGCCCACAACTCGCACAGGCACCCATCATCGAGAAGTAGATTTTCCAGTTCTTGTACCGCACCGCCGACGGTGTAGCGCCTGTATAGTAGAAGAAAGTGTCGCGCGCCGAGTCCGATTTGCCCTCCAGGTAGTCGCGCTGGTCGACCCCATCGAGCGTCGTCTTGACAATTCCCGGATACTCACCGGCCTCGATCTGCTTCTTCAGGCCATCGCCCTTTGGCCCGCCTGCTATATCAACGAACGTCGGCAACCAGTCCAGCGACGCGAAGATTTGGTCCTTGATCGTGCCCGGCTTGATGTGATCGGGCCACCGGACGACCAGCGGAGCGCGCATGCCGCCTTCCCAGGTAGTGAGTTTGCCGCCTTTGAACGGCGTGGTGCCACCGTCAGGATAGGTGATCACCTCCGCGCCGTTGTCGGTGGTGAATACCACAATGGTGTTATCCAGTTGGCCCATGTCCTCCAGTTTCTTGAGGACGTAGCCGATGTTGTCGTCCATCTGCTTCATGCCGGCTTCGTTGACGCCCCAGTCCTTGCCGCCCAGTTCGCCCACCATACCCATGTATTTAGGTGACAGCACCGTCGTGACGTGCATGCGCGCCGGGTTGTACCAGACGAAGAACGGCTTGTTGGTTTTTTTGGGATCGTTGCGGTCGAGAAAGTCGATAACCTTGGACGAGATTTCCTCGTCCACAGTCTTGGATCGCTCCAGTGTTAACGGGCCCTCATCCTTGCACGACTGGTTCGCCTCCGTGCCGTCCGAGGAGTGGCACCAGATGACAGGACGCGGGGGAGTCATACAGAGGGCGGTTTTCGGATCCACAGCCCCAGGGACTTCGGCGAGGCCGCGGATCGGCGTGTTTCTGCACGGCGGAACGATGCTCTGGTTGGTCGGGGTCTTGTTGATGTCGGGGAAGCTGACACCCTGCATCGCATCCAGGTGATAAAGGTAACCCCAGAATTCCTCGAAACCGTGCGCCGTAGGCAGAGCCGCGGTGTGGTCGCCGAGATGGTTCTTACCGAACTCGCCGGTGGTATAGCCGAGATCGTGCAAAAACTTGGCGAGCGCTGGCGTACCGGGCCGCAGGTAGCTCGGGCTGCCCGGGAGTTGCGGCGGGATCATGCCCGTGCGCAGCGGATGCATTCCGGTGAAGAAGGCGTTGCGTCCGGCGGTGCAGCTCTGCTCAGCATAATAGGCCATGAATTTGACGCCCTCCCGGCCGATGCGGTCGATATTGGGCGTTTCCCCGACCATCAGTCCTTCATGGTAGATGCTCGGCTGCATGATGCCGATGTCGTCGCCCATGATGAACAGGATGTTCGGCTTTTCCTGCTGCTGCGCGGTAGCTCGTGCGCCAGGCAGAGTTGCAGCGCCAATCACCGTAACAATCGCCATGAGCACGAGCCTCGCGCCGGTATGGATAATTCTGTTACTACAGTAGATCACGTAAGTAATCTCCCTTTGCTGCTGCTATGCGTCGCTTGACTAACGGGCGGCTGTATCGGCGCTCGACGTCGTGCCGGCGCCCAGCGACACCAAACGCTGATCTAGTTTTCGGCGTCGCGCCGACTGAAAAACGATGCAAGGCTAGTTGCTCGCCGAAGGTTGGCCGGTGGCTGCAGGAGTGCCCGCCCCGAGCGCGACCGCGCGCTGTGTGATATGCAGCGCCCAATAGTCCATCGCGGCCTCGGCGTCGCCCCACTGGATCTGCGCCGCATTGGCCACGGCCATCCCGCCGATGCGCTTGTCCACCGACCTCTAGTAATGTTCCGCTGCTCGAATCCGTGGCCTTGAAGGCCGCCTCGGCCGACCCGGCGAAGGCTGCATGGCCGGTCGCAAGGGATTGCGCGTAGTTCAATATACGAGCCTGCGGAATGACTAGCGAAACCGATCGCAAACCGGGCGTGGCCCCTGTCGCATTGATAATCGCGACCGCAAAGGTGATCACCCCGGGCCCCGGCTGATCGACGATAGTGAAATTCTTCTGCACGTTCGTTTGCAGCGAGTTGTAGAAGTACGAAGTCAGCATTTTCTGATCATCTGGAGAAACGCTGGTGTCGGGACTGTCCCAGAACTCAACCGGCTTCAGCATGACCTTTTTGTAGTTGCTCCACTGCACGTTGGGGTTGATGTACACATAGGCGGCCTGGCCCTCGGCGCCGGGCTGAAGCAGCGCGGCGTCACTGCCGAGGAACTGCGCTGCACCGGTCGGATCAGTCTGTCCGGTCGGCGTTTGCTGTTGCAGCGCAACCTGACCCTGAGTTGTGGCCGCGCAGGCGGACAGAACGCTTGCCAGCACTGCGGCTCCAGCAAGTAGTGCGAGTGACATTGCGAGTCCGTTTACGCATGATGATCGTTTTGTGGTTATCCATGATGATCGTTTTGTGGTTATCATTGTTAAACTCCTGATTGATTTTCACTCGCCCGTCTTTCCTGTGACGTTCCCGCGTTCTCTCTCATAGCGGCCCAGAACACGTTCGGAAGCTCAACGCGTCAAGCGGTCTGACCTTCCACTTTTCACGACCGGCTCTCGGCAGATCGGTAACCTTCGTTCAAAACGCTGCATGCTATGGTTGTGCGCTCTCGTGGACCGACCAGCCATTAGCCTGCAGCTGCTGGCGCGCAAGTGGAGTCATTTTGGCAGGAATCCAAAGGACCCTATGCTGGAGGCCGAGCAATGTGGGGGCGGTCGCAAACCCGGCGATGCGCGGCGTCCATGATAGGTAGTCGACTGGGGCGGGCACTATCACGGTGCCATTCTGATCGCGAGCAACCAGCACTCCGAGAACCTGAATCCCGGTAATCGGACTCTTCTGCTGGCCCCATTTATTGAGCATGCGTATGGAAGTAGCCAGGAAACGTGCCTGGTACTCTGTCATCATGTTGCCCAGAGCCACCGCCACGGCGCGACGGCCCGGAATGTCGCCGAGAGCTTCGAGGTCTTCTACCACGGAAACCTGAAGACTCAATGGAATCGCGGAATTGCTAATGAAGGAGGCGATCTGTTCCTGCGACAGTCCCATGTTTTGCAGCTTTTTCTGTACGAAGATAATCAAGTCTCCCTTCGGTTTCTGGTAGACCAGGTCGTTGGTGAACTCCACGCCACTGATGACTATCGAGGCGGGCACTGCCATCATGGCCGCGTCGACCGTCAGGCGGGCCGAAAACATGACCCAAGCGACCGAATTCAGCTTCTTGGTGAGAATCGGATCGGAACTGTAGGGATCGACGTGCAGCTTTCTCGCCAGATCCCGACGCACCTGGTCATATCCCAACGCCGTCATCGTCGCGTTGGCCGTCTGACCAGCGGCTGCCCCACTTCCGAACGAATTCGAGGCTGTCGACGTTATTTTTTCCGCACCGAGAGTGACGCGGCCAAAAAGACTTCCAATCCCGCTGGGTAGTCCGGTTACCGTATCCATCGGATGGATAACCATATTTGCAGCGTCCGCAACCGGGCGTTCTGCGCTTTGCGCCAGCGCATTGGCAAATACACCGGTCTTACTAACGTTCTCGAGATACGCGATCGCGGGTATCTCGGTAAGACGTATCTTCAGCAGATCGAGGCTTTCCACCCGATAGGTCCCCGCGTCGTTCTGAAAGACTGACGCGTCGGCGACGATGGTGTATTGGCCCATCGCACCGTTGGTCGGCACCTGCTGCTCGACGTGAAATCCCGGGCCGGAAAGCGCACTCTCCGGCAAAAGTTGGGTAGCATTTATAATCGGCGGCTGCTCGAACTGTCCGGCGCTTTGCGCCCACAGCATTTGGGGAACGAGGAACACGACAGCCACGAGCGCATAACCACCAAGGCGTAGAGCACGGCGCGATGGCATCCGGCTCGACGAATTAGTCTCCATCATTTTTTCCTCCTGCTACGGGCTGTCAATCGGCACATCTCGAATTCCGATTGCCGTTTGCGCCGACCACGCCTCCGGCGGTAGCAGCGCGAATTCTCTCTTCAGAGCAGTGGCAATGTACAGTCGTACTTTGGAACTACACGTCGGCCGGCCTGTTATACCAAAGTACGACTGGAGAACGTCCCGTTTTTATCTTCAAATCGGACGGGCTCACGTACTCTCGATGCGCGCAGTCAGATATTGTCAAATTGCCGACCACGCCAAAGCCGACCGTGATAGTGGTAGATGACGATCTGTCCGTATGCCGCGCGTTGCGACTGCAACTACAAGTGGCAGGGTTCAACGTGCTTGTGTTCCGGAGCGGAGAAAGTCTGCTGGGCAGCGACTTTCCGACCAGTAACGCATGCCTCCTGTTGGACGTCTACATGCCTGGGATGAGTGGCATCGAGCTCTGCCGGAGTCTCGCTGCAGCAGGACGACGACTTCCGACAGTATTGATGAGCGCTAGTGACGACGAACTGACCCGGCGGGTCATGTGCGAAGCCAAAACGGTCGCCAGCCTGTTCAAGCCCTTCGACGAAAAAGCCTTGCTACACGCAATTCGGAAGGCGTTGCGCAAGCAATCGAGTTAACGCTCTAAGCGCCAGCGGCCGTAGCCCGGCAGCAATTGATTCCGTCTACAGATTCTGATTCCCGGAACTTTCTGGTTCCTCTTGGTGGGAGCGACCTTATGCTATAACATGCATCGAAAGGCGAGGCGTGTCGGGATTTTCGCGTAAATGCGAAGAGCAGAAACCACCTAGCAGACACGCCAACACGTATTCCCATCGCGCGCATCGGCTCCGCACGGCTGCAAATTGAACGCTTCGCGTCGCTCGTGGACGAGCTGTCGGCCGCGATGGCTCGCGTATCAGTGGACGAGATAGACAAGGAGATCAAGGAATGGTTGCGCAAGATCGTGCTCGCTCTCGAGGTCGACAGAGGTACCTTCTGGGAACGGGCAGCCTCTGACGGTGGGTTCGTAGGCACGTATTGGTGGGCCCGCCCGGGGGTCCCAGGGCTGCCACGCAAGATGCAATCGATAAAAATATCGCCGTGGGCTACAGGAGAGGTCCTTGCCGGCAAAACCGTTGTATACTCAAACCCCGATGAACTTCCGAAGAAAGAGGTAAAGCTCAGACAGTTTCTGAAGTCCCATGGCCCCAAGGCGCAGGTCATGCTGCCACTTCAAATCGAAGGCGTTGTGCTAGGCGCTCTGACCTTCGGCAAGTTTCGCACTCCGCGATCTTGGCCCCCAAGTGAACTGCAGCGCCTGCGAATCGTTGGGCAGGTTATTGCGGGTGCACTCGATCGAAAGCGAGCTGCTCTACAATCTCGTAAACTCCAGGAAGAACTGACGATTGCATCCCGCCAATCGACGATAGGCGAGTTGACCGCCTCGATCGCTCATGAACTCAATCAGCCGCTGGCCGCAATTCTAAGTAGCCTCGGAGGTCTCGCACGCTTGCTGTCTCAGGGAAATCCGAAGCCAGCACTGACCTCCGCCGCTGTTAGAAATGCGATTGAAGACACCAAAAGAGCTGGTGAAATTGTTAGACGGTTCCGGAGCGTGTTTAGGCGCGATGAAACCGGTAAGGTGGCCATCGCTATTAGCGCGCTGATCAAGGAAGTCGTCAACCTGTTAGGCAGTGAAGCCGCATCTCGCGAGATTATCCTTCGGATCGATGATTCGCCTTCCCTACCGTGGATTATCGGGGACCGCGTCGAGATCCAACAGTGCGTATTGAATTTGCTTTTGAACGCTTTAGATGCGACAGCGCAAAAAGAATCTGGCCCGCGCGAAGTAACGATTAGGATTGCCCCAGAGAAGATCGGATGGATTGGGGTAAGCGTGTGTGATACCGGCCCTGGTGTCGATCCATCGGTCGCAAACCAGATGTTTGAATCAATCGTTACGACCAAGACCAAAGGAATGGGATTGGGCCTGCTCGTGACCCGATCGATTGTTGAGGGCCACGGCGGCAGAATCTGGTTCACACCGAATCCAGGCGGCGGCAGCACGTTCACCTTCACACTCCCGGTAGCTCAAGCGCAGCAAGCCCGCGCACCTCGAAGTGCGCAATAAGCGAGATACTTCGGTCATTTATTAGTTCGGATGGACGGATGGTGCACGAGGAGGGTGGATCTGGAGGAGCCCAGCCATCCGAGAAAGCTCGGCGAGCGAGTCGGCGCCCATCCTGCGGCGCAATCGCTCGCGATGCACTTTAACTGTGCGCTCGCTTATTCCCAGTTCCGCGGCGACTTGTTTGTTCGGGAGACCGTCCGTGATCAGTGTGAAAACTTCACGCTGGCGAGCGGGCAGAGAGCTGAAGCGTCTTTCGAGGTCGAAGTGCTGGTCATGTTCCCTACGCCCCGCACGCGAGCGCTGCACCCCGTGCTCGATCGCAGTGAGAAGCGCTTCGTCGTCGAACGGCTTCTCGAGGACATCCACGGCGCCTGCCCTCATCGCGTGCACTCCTATCGACATATCGCCACGCCCGGTGATGAAAACGATCGACACGAACTTGCCGGTCTCCCTGAGTTGATCTTGAAGCTCTAGCCCATTCATTCTCGGCATGAATATGTCGGCCACGATACAATCGAAATTGCTTGCGTCCTTAGCCGCAAGGAGTTCGCGTGCGGAAGGATACGAAACCACCTGAAAGCCAGCAACGTTGAGCTGGAAGGCAAGTGCTTCGCGGACTCGCTCGTCATCATCCACGACAGCCACGCTGGCACCCTCGATCGTCGCCGGGGTCTCGACGCCGCTCGCGGCGGCCGACCTGATATCTTGACCTGCGGCCAAAGTCTTCACTCTTGGCGTCATCGCAGATGCCACAGCGACTGAACTAGACATACTCAGCGATGGCATGAAAAGTCTCCGGTAAAAGTTGAGTGGCGTTTATGATCGGCTGCTGCTCGAACCGGTCGCAGATCAAACTAAAATTAGAATGCCAGCAGAGGCATTCTTTACTCCGCCGCACGGTGCCCGATTACTCGGTTCTCTCGCGGAGCCGTTCGGATCGTCCTCGCCAATCAGCGCTAAGACTCGTCCATTTTTGCAGGGAGCGCTATTGGACTTTGGTACAATAGCGAGCGGTCGCCGCGAGGCGCTGAATCCAATGGCAGTCGATGGTGCGAATGATCTGCAGACTTCTCTCGCCGGACTGGTATAGCTGATTGTCAAAAAAGCCCAGGGCCACAGTGGTTGTGATAGATGACGACGCATCTATCCGGCGCGCGCTACGAACGCAATTACAGATGTTGGGCTTCAATGTACTGGTCTTTCAGAGCGCGGAAGAGTTGCTGGCCAGCGAGTTTACGGCCGGCGACGCGTGCCTGCTGTTGAACATCTACATGCCGGGAATGAGCGGGATTGAACTCTGCCGGAGACGGCCCTTGCCGACGATCCTGATGAGCGGCCGCGACGACCAACAGACCAGACAAATCATGTGCGAAGCCAAACCGATTGCCAGCTTATTCAAGCCATTCGATGAAAAAGCCTGTTAGGTGCATTCGGAAAGCGCTGCTTAATCAGTCGGATTGACTGCGCTAAGCGCTAAACGCCGGGGCTTGCCAACGTACCAACAGAACGGATACGGCCCGCCGGGAAGCGACGGGATGGTGAAGGAGACCGTGACGGCCCGCGGACTATAGCAGTGTCGCGCCTGCGGGCTGATCGGCACTACCCGACGCACGGGGCGGCATCAATGCCTATGGCGCTGGGCAGATGCCGAAGATCGCGAAGCTCTCTCCGTCCCCCGTGACTGCCGCCGACATCTTCCCGGTCTTCTCCTGAATCATCAGGACCCAGGAGCGTTGGGCCTCCGAACCGTAGAGGATGATTTCGCCGTCACCGCGGTCGATCCGCTTGATGGGCGACAACCTGCCTTTGTCTTCAGCGCGGACGGTTTTAGCCTTGAGATCGATCTTGAAGAAGTCCGGAAGATTCTCGCTTTCTGCTGTGCCAGGCCGGCACTCACCGTCAGCGACGCACTCCGCGACTGCAGTCGGAACGCACAGGAACGGAACCGACCCATCGTACTTGCCTGCTGCATCGGCCGGGTGCGGCTTCAGGCAGACACCGATTGTAATGAAAAGCACAGCGATCGCACTCAGGAGCTTCATCGTTCCTCCTACTAAAACTTCGCATCTGAAAAGCGATGTCATCATCCCACCGTGTATCCGCGTCCGGTCATGCAGACACCAAAGGCTTGGTTGAAGTTGCCGCGTCCCTGATTCAACGCGCTCTGCTGCTGTTCCAAATAGCTAGTCTGCTGAAACTCCTCTTGCTCGGCCCACCTCCGCCGCCTCATGCCGCCGAAAACAGCACCTGTCCCAGCGCCAATAGCCGCGCCTTTTCCTGCGTTACCACCGATGGCGCCGCCAATTGCTCCTAGCGCTGCTCCCCCAGCGGCTCCGCGGAACAATCCGCCCTGCGGTGCACCCACGGCGGGCGGCGGGCCGCCGGGAACTCGCGGATTCGCGGGATCGAAGCCACTTTGTTGAACGGCCCAGGTGTAGCACTGGCCGCGATCGGTCTGCTGCTGCTGCGGACTCTGGCCCCTGCTTGGATAGATATATACCTGGCTGCTTCCACTACCGGGAGATCCTTCACCGCCGCCCAAGCTGGACCCTTCCTCGCCGTAACCCCCGCCGCCATAGCCGCCATAACCTCCCCCAAAGACTCCGCGACCCCAGGCGAACGCTTCAGGAGCGATCGCCAGGGCGACGCCGAGCATCAGGATCGCGATACGGGCGGATCTGCCGCCGGGCCAACAAGTTGCCGTCCTCTTCATGGGATAGCCTCCTTAGGTTCCATGATATTTATGCGCAAGGCCTTTTTTTGAATTCCGCGCTAAAGCGGCTATGCGTCACGAATGACTATTACCCATTTTAGCTTCCTCCGCGTGCTTTACCTGGCAGAGAAATATTGCACTCACTGAGTCTTTCGTCGCATCGCTGCCCGCGTATCCGAGCGATAATCCCATGTACTTGACGGCGTTTACAGTTGTACTTTGGTACGACATGTCAGGTCCATCGGCTGTAGGACTAAAGTACAACTTACTGAAGGGCCGTGGATGTGAATTTAATGGCGCTGCGCTTTACAACAATGCCCGGCGTCTTCAGACAAATGAATGGTTCTATCGAACGAGTATCGGCGGCGATCCGAGCGGTGGTAATTCTGGCAATCTTGCTGACCGCGGGATGCGGCGTGCCGTCGGTTACAAACGTCACCCCCGAGCGACTTGTGACGGGCGAGGCTTCTGCTACTGCCGGGACACAATTTCCAGCTGGCGGCGAGCCGGTCGCGGTCGCAACAACGCCAACCGGAGGCAACCTTTACACGGCGAACCTGCTCGATGGCACCATCTCGGCTTTCAAGGTTCAATCGACCGGCAGCCTTGCACCGGTCAATGGAAGTCCCTTTCAGACCGGGCTTCATCCCGTTGCGTTGTGCGTCACCAGCAACGGCCGCTTTCTGTATGTGGCAAGTTCGGGCGGACAGAATGTCTCGGGGTTTGCGATTTCCGACGGCGGCACGCTGACTCAAGCTGGATCGCCAAGCCCCGCAGGGTTCAGCCCGCTCAGCGTCAGCGCGGATGCTACCGGCAATTTCCTCTATGCTACGAGCGGAGTCGACAACAGCCTTTCAGCGTTTCGCATCGACCAGTCCACTGGAGCGCTGAGCCGAATTCCAGGCTTTCCGCTTACCGTCGGCAGCGCACCGGTCGCGATTGCTGCGAATCCGCGCGGCAGGTACGTTCACGTTTTGAGCGCGGCCAACTCAACTCTGACGACCTACCTCATCGGAGCGCAAACCGGTCAGCTCAGTCAAATTGGCCAGAGCCAGACCGGGTTCCAGCCGAGCGCCCTGGCGATCGCGCCGAGCGGAGGGTTCATCTACACGGTCAATGCCGGCGACGGCACGATTTCGGAATTTGCGCTGGACCAACAAACCGGCGCAACGCGCGCGCTCGCGGGATCGCCGGTGCCAACGGGCCTGAACCCACTCGGGATCGCGATTGATTCACGCGGAAGGTTTGCCTACGTGGCGAACTTCAACAGCAATGAAATCTGGGGCTACGGCATCGGCGCGGACGGAACCCTCCAGGCGCTGCCAGGCCCGAAGACGCTGGCGGCGCCACGGCCGAAAGCTACCGCGGTAGCGCCGAACCGCAGCGTTCTATATGTGACTAACGTCGACACCAATGCGGTGAGCGCTTACGCAATCGGGGACGACGGCCTATTACATTCGCTGTCTCAATAGCGGCCTCTGCATGACCCGGTATCACTCGCGCTCCATCGCCTTGCGACCCCTATTATAGACGGCGCTTTAGTCATCGGAGGTCTAAGCAACACTTAGGTCACATTATCGATCTCAACTCATTACGGATTCATTACGGATGCATCAAAGTACGTTCTCGGCGACTAGAGCGCACTCGCTCCCGCTTGGTCTCGTTCGGCCCGTCATAGGAACGACCGACCAAGCCGGCGTCAGGACAGTTGATTTGCATGAGCCAGAGGTCCGCATTGCGACGGCTCTGTTTCCAGAAATCGGGTGCCTTTCGTTTCAGAAGAAGAGGGGATGTTGTGACGAGCCAGCATGCGCACTCAGATCGTACGGAATCAAATGAAGATCCATCCAGCGCTTCCGGTGCGTGAAGCCGAGCGCAAGAGGCACAAATGAATGCAATCGATATCGCCCCTTGGACTGGGCCTGGAGCCTGCCCTTGATCGTGCTGACCGTAGTGATTCACGTATGCGGCCTTGCTCTCATCGGTGGAAAGTTCGTCGCCGTTCTTGGCGAGTCCTCGGATGCTCGCAACTTCATTCCCAAATTTGCTTTGGTGATTGGCAGTACAGCCTTGTTAGCCACCGTCCTGCACGGAATCGAGAGTGCGATTTGGTCCGCAGCCTATCGCGTTCTAGGTGCCTTGCCAGACAACAGGTTCGCGATGCTCTATTCACTCAGCGCGATGACGACTTACGGCCATGCGAACCGATATCTGAAAGATCAATGGCAGTTGATGGGCGCTTTGGAAGCACTAAACGGGATGTTGCTCTTCGGGCTGACGACGGCATTTCTGTTCGCCATGATCCAAAGGGTTTGGCCGCTCGGTAGTAGGGAACGGCATCGAAAACCTTAGCTCCGCAACTCTCGCAACAGAAAATTCGTCCGGTGTAAGCTATCCTCTTGAATCACAAGCACGAGAAGACTGCATTTTTTCCCCAGCACTGGGAATTCCTGTCGCGTTTTCGGACGCTTTCCTCCGAGCATTCGTAAGGCCTATCGGCGGCAAACCTTCACCCTTCTTCCTTTATCATTCCAATCTGTCCAACCTGTGCTGACCGGGAACACGTGACGGACATCAACCAAGCGCCCGCGCGCGGGCCAGCTCGATGATCCGTCGCCGGTATTCCGGCGCGCACTGTGGATGCGTTCCTGGCATTGGAGACCTCCTTCTTCCTTTTCTCCAACACCGTCTACCGAAACCGGGTCAAGTCCATTCAATACCTGCCCGCGGTAAGTTGGAGTCTGATTCTATCTGTGCCGAAGTGCTCCTGCAGCTGTGGGGCCCTTCCGTCTGAGCCAGCCGCCCGTTCACAGATTCCGGTCGCGCCCGTCTCCAATGGGGTTATGGTACTTTGGTCCAATAGAATCATGGCCCGCCAAAGTCGTACAATATCAGCGAGTGGAAGGAGGGGGGAGCAGGAGGGATTAAGCAAGATGACGCCAATTCGCCGCCGTGCGATCTCTCACCAAAACAAACCAGTACCGAAACGCAGAAGGTCGCCCGCTCTAAAGCCTAACGCGCTGGCGGGTCGCAGCGCCACAACGGTCTTGGTCGTAGATGACGATCCTTCCGTGCGCTCGTCCCTGGCAAGGCTGATACAAGCCGCCGGCTTCAGGGTTCTGACTTTCGACCGGCCAAGCGCGCTGCTCGCGAGCGCGATCCCGAGAGCCAACGCGTGCATGGTGGTCGATATAAATCTTCCTGAGATGAATGGAGGCGAACTGTGCAGCGCGCTAACAGCATCAGGGCGTGGCCTGCCTTCCGTATTGATCACCGGCCGAAACGACCTTGCAACACAACGCATCATCGAGGAGGCGCGTGCGGTTGCGGCGCTGTTCAAACCGATCGACGAGCGGACCTTGTTCGACGCGATTACACAAGCGCTCGCACTTTCGAGAACCGAATCGAGGGAATGACTCGCGAAAGATATAGCCGTCGTGGCCGTGATTGACAGTGCTACCTTACCCGGTTCCGAAAAATCCGCGCGGATTAGCGATCGTAAGGCGTCGACTCCATAGCGAGTTTGCGCTCTGGCAACTCATCCGTGCACATGTCTTGATTGCGCAAATGCTCTACGGCTTGCGGCGACTCCGGCGGAATTGCCACATGCGCGTACACCAGCCAAGACCCATTGGGATCGACGTTCACGTAACAGTCGACTTCCGCGGCCAACTCTCCACCAGGCGACTTCAAGGGCGCTATAAGGGGCACCAAGTGCGGACTCTTCGATGGCGCAGCCCGAGGAGGCAATACTGCCGCCGTGGCGAGGTAGTTCTCGATGGCATTGGCGCAGACAGCGTTCGCATTAAGTTCGCAGCGTGGCGGCTCAGGTGCCGGATCAACGCTTCGGGCACTGCATCCCGCGAGCGCGAATAGAGCCAGCGCCAGAGTCCCAAGCGCAATCGTTCTTGGGTCGTTACGCTTCTTCACTGGGCATTCTCCGCATGAGATCTCGTGGAACCGGAGTATGCGCGGCTGCCTCAGCTCGTGAAATAGCCCCTTGGTCCATTGCCCTTTGGTCCAATAGAACCGCGACCGTGTTTGGCGCAGAGTCTACGTCGCTGGAACGCATGCGGTCACACCTTCCGCAGAGCCCGTGAACGACAGACTCCGCCCGACGAGACCGCGTGAGCGTTCGCTCGTTCGAGGACTAGAGGAAATGTCTCGAAACCGTTCAGTGCTGTCAGTCGCCGCGATTGCGCTGCTGCTAGCATGGCTCTGGAGTCCTGCAGCCGTCGCTGTCAATCCAGGCGAGGAACGAGTCTGCGACGCCACGGCCGATTATTTTCTCGGTGCGGAGAATTACCCCGAGGCGATTCGCCTTCATCGGGAGGTCCTGCGCAAGCATCCGGAGAATGCGCTCGCTCATTATCACCTGGGTTTTGCTGAGGGGATGGCGGGCGACAGAGTGCAGGAGCTCAATCAGTATCGACGCGCCGCTGCGCTCGGACTCTCGAGCTGGGATCTGTTCCTGAACACAGGGCTCGCGCTGTTCGAAAATGGCAGCCTCCAGGCGGCAACAGACGCGCTGCGGCTTGCCGTTCGGCTTGGCCCGAACCGTCCAGAGTCACACTTCAATCTCGGCCTGATCTACGAGCGGCGCGATATGCTGGCCGAAGCAGAGCAGGAGATGCTCGCCTCGCTGCGCCTGGAGCCTGAGCAACTCGACGCCCGGAACATGCTGGGTGTGATCTACGCGCGGCAGGGAGACAAGGCCCGGGCGGCGGCGCAGTGGCGTGACGTGCTCCGCAACGCGCCCGACCACGGTCCAGCGCGCGCGAACGTGACGATTCTTGACGGCAAACAGCCCGTTCCTGCAAGTGAGAAGGAGGAGGCACGCAGTTATCTGCAGAAGCCCGCGGGCTCCTACGAAGATCGATGAGCTCGTTAGGAAGCGTTTCGATGCCGACGGGAGCGCGACCGGTCATTTCCATCAGGCCCTAAGCGCGCAGCTCGGGCAGGTTCCGCGACGGTGTGAACACCTAATAGCTGTGCCATGCGTACCAACTGGGCGAGTGAATCGGCCTCCATCTTTTCCATCGCTCGGCCTCGATGAACCTTGACGGTTCTTTCAGCGACGCCGAGATCGAAGGCGATCTGCTTGTTAAGTGATCCGGCTGTTACCAAGGCAAATACTTGGCGCTCGCGAGGTGTCATTCGCTCGTAGCGCCGCTTTATAGCGATCATCTCGTCGCGCGACGCCTTCAATGCGTGGCTACGATCCGCGGCGCGATGGATCGCAGCCAGTAAGGCCTCGCCGTCGACCGGTTTCTCGAGAAAGTCGACGGCACCGCCCTTCATGGCTTCGACGCTCATCGGAACGTTGCCGTGGCCGGTAATGAACACGATCGAGAGATGAGGCAGCGTTTTGTTAAGCTCCTCCTGGAGCTTGAGCCCGTCGACGTCCGGCATTCTCATATCGGTCACCGCACAATCCACTTGTCGATGAACTGGATCGTCGAGAAATTCGCGCGCCGATGAAAATGCGGTAGCTTCAATTCTTGCCGACTTTATGAGACGCACCAGCGCGGTGCGCATCGGTGCATCGTCATCAATGACCGCAACCTTGATTGGCGGAGACATGCCCGTGTCGGCAGCCGAATCAGTTCTTGCTTTCTGCGCTAACTTTCACAGGTAACTCGAATTCCAGGGTCGCCCCGCGATCAGGGTTTCGTGTCGCCCATAGCCGGCCACCATGGTTTTCGATTATCGAGCGCGCGATCGTGAGGCCCATTCCCATGCCCTCGGGCTTGGTCGTAAAGAAAGCATCGAACAACCGGGGCATGATTTCGGGATCGATCCCTTTGCCGGAATCACGAACGGCGATGTGCACCCGCGCGGCTTCGCGCTCGCTCGCGCACAGCTCCACATCGTGCCGCCCGTCGGTGCTCTCGCGGAGAGAGTCGAACGCGTTAGAAACGAGGTTTATCAAGACTTCGATGAGCTGGGTCCTATTGCCAACGACAGTGGGCAACGATGGCGGTAGATCGAGCCGGAACGAGATCTCCTTATTCGAAGCATCAGACCTTAGAAGGTGTTCGACATCGAGTAGAATCTGCCTAAGATCCAGGAGCGACATCTCCACCTTATTTCGTTGAAAGAGCGCGCGAATGTTCCGGATGATATCAGCCGCCCGGGCATCGTCCCGAATGACGTCGTCAAGCGCAGCGTTGGCTTCTTCTACGTTTGGCTTCTTTCCAGCGAGAAGACGGCGCGCCGCCTGTGCGTTGCTCAAAATTGCGCCTAGCGGCTGATTCAGTTCGTGCGCCAAAGACGCCGTCAGTTCTCCCATCATCGCCGTGCGCGAGGCCTGACGTACTTCCTCCTGCAACTGGTGAAGTGCGTGCGTGCTCTGCCGTAATTCTTCTTCGGCCTTTTTCCGTTCGATGTTTTCCTCGCGCAGGTCGGCGTACAGTTGAGCGTTTTTGAGCGAAATTGCCGCCTGCGAGGCAAGCAGCTCGAGCACCGCGAGCCGGCGCGGCGTGAATACGCACGGCGCCAGGTTGTTCTCAAGGTACAGCACGCCGATTAGTTCGCGCCGCTTTGCCAGCGGCAGGCAAAGGATGGACCGCGGACGTCTGGCGAGCACGTATGCGTCGTCCGAAAATTGATTCGGGGCTGAGGCGTCTTCCAGGATTACGCTTTCCCGCGTCCGGATCGCATAGTTAAGAATGGCCTCGGGGAATTCTGGAGGTCCTGCAAACGAGTCGGCGAGAATCACCTCGACCGTGTTGCTGCGCGTGGTGGCCTGCGCCTCGATTGGATATTCGGACCCACGGGGCAAGAACAAAAACCCCCGCTCGGCTCCTGCGTGCTGCACAACGCTCGCCATCAGCGTCTCGATCAGCTTTTCGCGATCGATCTCGCGCGACACCGCCTGCAGTGCCTTGACCACGGTCGTAAGATCGAGTTGCTCGATGGTCGAGCCCATCCTCGCAGTCGTCCGAGTCGCCTCGGGCGGCGTGTGCTCTTCGAGTCCCTGGTAGAGTTGGTCGAGCTGCTTCACTTTGCCGCGAGCGCCCCACCCCAGGTAGCAGGAGCGTGCGTTACGGAGGTAGGCCCGGCCGAACGCCTCCAAGCCGCGATCGAGAAAAAATCTGCCTGCGACTTCGTTGGCCACAGCTTCATTCTGGATGAAGCCGTTGTCGCGCGCGGAGCGGATGGCCTGATCATAGAGGCGCATCGCGTCACGGTCCCGGCCATCGATACGAGCGAGCTCGGCCGTTACCAAGGCGTGCTTGTCCGCAAAGGTGGCCGGATTGTTATCGGTCCATTCCCGAAGCTGCTCGACGTGTGCGCTGAGCGCCTGGCGCCACTCGCGCTGTCTTTCCTGCGGCGCTTTTTCGAAGGCTGCTGCGATCACAAGCGCGGTGAAGTAATGATAATCGAGCAGTTGGATGCAACCGGTCGAGGTCCAGAGCAACGCCTTTGCCTTCTGTGCCGCTGCGATGGCAGCTTCGTGGTCACCCGAGATGAATCGCGCCTGCAGTTTTAAGATCCAATACCAACAGACCATCGCCCGGTCGCCCGTGAGCTGCGCTTCGAAGCTCGCTTCATCAAAATTCGTGTCGCTGAAGGTGGAAAAGGTTGAGGTCTCTCCGCGCATGCATTGGATGAACTGTTGCTGGCTTACAATACGCTCCTCATAGTCGCGGAATTTGGCTTTTCGGACGAAATGGAGGCACTTTTCGGACTCGCGCCATACGTCGTCGAGACGATCTCCGCGTAGGAGAGGATGAGTAATGATGTACGCGCAGCAGTAACACGCATAAGTAAGGTCGCCCGCTTCGAGCGCGGCACGGAAAGCAGCCTCAATTAAGTCGAGCGCCACTGCAACTGAGCGCGTCCAAATTACTACCCGTGCGATAGTGAAATAGGCTTTCGACTTGTAAGCGACGGACTTATGTTTTTCGATCAGATCGATCGCGAGCTTTCCGAAACGGTAGCCATCGGCATAACGGTGGAAAACCGATCCGAGAATCAAACCGAAATACGCAAACCCATGCGCGGAAGCATCAGTCACGCCGTATTGCAGACTCAGGTTCACCATGTAACAGAGGCATACATACAGGAGGTTGTTGTCGGTGAAGAACGCCGGAGCTTGGAGGACTGACAGCAGCTGCATAACGGCCTGTATTTCCTGGTCGGTCATGAGTGGCAGGTCGATCAGGGTCTCGATGGAACGTTCGGCCAGGGTTTGCCACACTTTCTCATATTCAGTCCGCACCTGCTCCCAGGTGGGATGCGCCGACAATTCGATGCCGAACAGGCGCAGGCACTCAAGCGCGCTGTCCGCTGCTTTCGAGTGCTCCGATTTCACGGCGTAGAGATCAATTCTTAGGCGATAAGCGGCGGCTTTGTCGGCCTTTGACACCGCCCTCTCCAGCAGTTCCGAGATGAGCCTTTGTGCTTCGTCGAAATTGCCGGACAGGAACTCGCATTCCGCGCGCAGCAACCATAGATTGAACGCGAGCTCGTACTGGCTCTCCCAGTCCTCGCGACGAAGCAGGGCCATTCCAACGGATAGGTAGATGCGCGCGGCGGCGTAAGCGGTTGAAGCTTTGGCCTTGGTGCCCGCACGAAGGTTTAGTTCGGCCACGCGCTGTTTCTCGTTCGGGTCGGAAATAAGCGCCACGCCGCGATTGAATTGATTGACTAGATTGAAGATACACTCGGCGATTTTGTCGGCAGGCATTGCCGCGTTGAGCCGACGACCGATCTGCAGATGGACCCTGGCGCGATCTTCTTCTGGGACTAGCGAATAGGCGGCTTCGTGGACGCGGTCGTGGACGAACTCGTACGAGCCGTCTGAAAGTACAACAAACCCCTCCCGCACACCCTCCTTGAGATCCGAGTGGGTTTCCTCCTCTGACCGCCCGTGAACGATGACAAGAGTAGTGGTGTTCGCTCTGTTTCCCAGACAGGCGAGTTGTTTTAGGGCTTCGCGGGTGTTGTCGGGGAGACGGTTCAGCTTCCCGATCAGCAGGTCGACCACGTTGTCGGTGATTCCTCGGGCGCGGATGCGGTCCAAGTCCCAGCGCCAAACCGCCGCGCGCGAATCGAACTCCAACAGACGTTCCTCGGCCAGCGCGGTCAGGAACTGGACTACGAAGAAGGGATTGCCTGCGGTCTTCTCATGCACCAACCTCGCGAGCGAATCGGTAAGCACACGCTCCTGATGGACGCTATCGGCGATTAGCTGGCCCACGTCATCGAGCGACAGTGGGTTGAGCACGATGTCCCGCACGGCTACGCTGCTCTTGCGGAGCGAATCCAACATCAGCATCAAGGGATGCGAGGCGATGACCTCGTTATCCCGGTAGGCACCGATGAGAAGGAGATGCCGGACGTCGGTATGGGTGAGGAGATGCTCGATCAGGTTGAGCGTGGCTGCATCCAGCCATTGCAGGTCGTCGAGAAAAAGCGCGAGTGGATGTTCTTTACGCGCAAAAACACCGACAAAGGCGCGAAACACCGACTGGAACCGGTTTTCCGCATCCCGGGCCGAGAGCTCTGGCACGGGCGCCTGCTTGCCGATTATCAATTCCAACTCGGGAATGAGATTTACCAGGAGCTGGCCGTTGGGATCGATCGCATCGCGGAGCGCGTCGCGTCGGCGCCCGACCTCCGCCTCATTGCGGCTGAGAATCTGACGGATCAAGGTTTGAAACGCCCGCGCGAGAGTCGCATAGGGTATGTCACGCTTATACTGGTCGAACTTGCCTGAAACGAAGATGCCGCGCGGCAGAACGATGGCCTTGTGCAACTCTTTGACGATCGAGGATTTGCCGATGCCGGAGTGGCCGGATACCAATACTAACTCCGGCGCGCCGCTAGCTACGACCCGGTCGAAAGCGTCGAGCAGTGCGGTTGTCTCGCGATCGCGTCCATAGACCTTTTCCGGGATCGTGAGCCGGTCTAATACGTCACGCGCGCCGGTCACGAACGGCTCAATGCGTCCGAGCCGCTCTAAATCCTCCAAGCATCTCCTGATGTCGGCCTCCAGCCCTGCGGCGGTTTGATAGCGCTCCTCGGGCGCCTTGGCAAGAAGCTTCAGGACTATAGCTGATAACGCCGCGGGGACTTCCTTCCTTCGCTCTTCGGGCGGCGACGGCTGCCTCGCGATATGGCAATGGACCAATTCGACAGGATCCGAGGCTATGAAGGGCAACGCGCCGGTCAGCATCTGATAAAGCGTGACCCCAAGCGAATAGAGATCGCTGCGCGAATCAATCGACCGGTTCATGCGGCCGGTCTGCTCGGGCGCCATGTACGCGAGGGTACCCTCGATAGTTTGTGGAGGCTTAGGGGCCTCTCGCTCTCGCGGCCGATCGGTGGCAATACCGAAACCGGTAAGCCAGACCTGGCCAGACGTCGGATCCACCATGACATTGGCGGGCTTTATGTCCTTGTGGATGATGCCGTGCTCATGGAGCTTGCCCAGCGCCGCCGACAGACCGATGGCGACGCGCAGAAACCGTGTCAGTTCCAGCGGTCGCTCGAGAAGCCGATCGAGGTGCTCGCCGCTCGGGGCCTCGAGCACCAGCAGCGTACGCCGCCTATCGCGAACAAGCGCCAGCGGTCGAGCTGCCCAGGCCGGGTCAAGTTCGGTCCGTAGCGCATATTCATGTTCGAGCCGTTTGAGGGTCCCCCGCGCAGGCTGTTCCGACGCCGGCGCGACAACGAGAATATGCCTGGGGTCAGCATTCCTCCGGCCACGGTACAGGACGAACTCGGCATCTTTCCGTAACGGTTCCAGCGCGTATGTCGAAAGTTCCGTCATGGCCCCGCGAGTCGGATCGGAGAACCTGTGCGCATCAGACTCAAACCGGGCGGCGGGGCGGGTACTCATCGCCGTTGCACGGGCACCAAGCGTGCCACACTCGCGACTACTGCTATCGGAAGCTGGATTCGTGGAGCATTGCTACCAAATGCAGTGAAAGGAGTCATCGTCCAAATTCCTATAGACACGTGTGGTGGCGACAATGTCACCAGACCGCGAGCCACATGTCGGAGTTCGACAGTTACCACACGTGCGCCTGAAAGGACATGCGCAAATAGACCGTGTAACACTTTTGTAACACTCTTGCAGAAGGACCCAGTGCTACTGTCGGAGTGGCCTTGCTCGGAGATTACAGGATCCCCACAGAAAATGTCCCACCGCGAGTTGGGCGGACGGCGCGTCATGGAGGGGTTTCACACGCACCGTCCGCGGTTAGGAGGCGAATTCGGGGTGGGGGTGCAGAAGAAAACCCGGATGCCATAGCAAGTTCAGTAGTCGCGCCCAGGGAATCCAGATGACAAAACATGCTGCCGCGAATTGAGCAGCATAAAGTGCGTGCCTTGCCTTTCCGCGCTGTACGAAGCCACATCGCCGACCACAGCCAATCCGGATACCGCCGCAACATTGCTAGCGTCACCCACTGGATCGATCTTGTTCAAGGTCTGGTTTGGCCTCTGCGTCACGTCGCTCGGGGCCTGGCTTTGGCTTCCGCAACTGAGAGGAGCGAGTACCTCGATTGCCAGAACGAAGATCGGCAGCAGGTGCCTTGTAACCATAAGATACCGTCATGGAAAACGATGCCACCCGAGTCAGTGCGTATGGTACCGCAATGCCACCTGGTCAACATTTTCTATCATTGCTCGCCGCTTCCTTCCTCTGATGACTCCCTTGGAAAAAGCCACGAGAGGACCGAGCCTCGATCCCTTGGGGGGGGACCCAACGGTCGGCTTGGGCTCGGCCCTGCTCGCGTGACAGGCCTTACGAGGGGTCAGTATCGCCGGCCTGCTTAAGAACTGTGGCAGCAAATCGTCGCTTTGCGAAGTTGTACCTTAGTCCAATACGTGCAGTCCCAGTGCGGGGCCTCGTTGACGCAAGAATCGGCGGAAGCACGGTGCAGAGCGTTCTCCGCTGCCACAAGCTGTGCGAAATCTGGCACGCAGGCGCGTATTTCGATCGTCTCTCGCGGAATTGCAAACAGAGTGCGGGCAGCGGCTTGTGGGAATTCTGAAGATCCGGCGCATCACAACAAGCACGGTTAGCACGCTGAACGAACGCGGTTGCATCCGGCTTAAGGAGTGGTTTTCAGCCGCGTGGCGCCGGGAGCGTTAATGTGCTGTGCATAACACGTAGCGGCGGCATGATGTGATCACCTATCCGCACCGGGTTAGATCGGGCCTGCCGATGGGTGGGTGTATTACTTTGTCTTAGGGAATCCTGGCCAAAGCCTGACCGCGGTATCCCCTCGATTCCTGCCGCCATCATCCCGTGCGAGAAAATCATCACTCCGAAAAAATACAAAAAAGCCTGGACCAGTGCGGCGCGCGGTGACCATAGTTCGCGCCGCTCGAGATATGGGATGAGCCAGTAGACAATTCCGACATAGGAAAGGGCCACCGCGACGCCGATGGTGAGATGAAAATGCCCGGGGATAAAGGCGGAGTACAGCGAGACGAAGATCAGCAGATCGATGTTCCGCAGCCGCACCTGCGACCGGTACTTGCAGCTTAAAACGGTCACCTGCTGACGCAGAACCAGGTTTTCAGCCTCAGAGACTCGCCCGTGACCTTAGTAGGAAGCGTGCGCCGAGCAAGAGTTTGAAAAGGAACGCGAACATCGCCCCTCGACTAGCACGGCTAACGCACGCCGTCACCCCAGACGACGTTTTCGGTAGCGACAACTATCTGGTGCCGCCGTGCTGCGGCGTTCGGTATGGAGGAATGGCAAGCTCGGTGCAGGAAATCAGGGCGGTTTGATCCGAAAAGACCCGGACCGCGCCTGTGTTCCCCCAAAGCTGCGGCGGGCGATCTGGATATTGTACGAGCACATCGGTTGTGGCGTCGCCCATAGTCACGACGGAAGGAGCAAGCGGCTGACCCTTACCGGGGCTCGCGATTACGCAATAGACGAAAGCACGGAGCGGATTTGCAGGTAACACTGCGGTGGTTGCACGTTGGTTGACCAACGCGTTGGGGTGTGTGACATACGCATACTGCGCGTGTGCCTTTCCTAAGGTGAGAAACACAGCCGCGAGCTCTAGGAGCAATATTCGACGCCTATTCACGCGCAGTCCTTGATTCGAGGACGATCGTGCGGGAATGGTGATTCAGGAGGGAGTTTCTGCCGAGCGTTGACCATCACACTTTGACGGTGCGTTGTCCTCCACTGGATGCGTGTGCCGCACGACAACAAAGCGACCGCATACAAAACAGAGGAATTGATGATGAGCACGTTTCAATTCGTGGCGATCTTTTGTATGTTGCTCGCCATTTTCATGGGTGAGGGGTGGGCATAGTACCAACGGCAGTCCGAGTGGATTTCGCCATCATTGCAGTCGGTTACATGCTCTACAGAAGAGAAAGACCTCAGAAGAGAAAGACCTCGATGACTTCGCAAGCGGAGGCCCTCGAGGAAGAGGTCACCGCCTGCTAACTTCCGGTGTTGGCGAGCGTGAGCTCCACGCGCCGGTTCTGCGCCCGCCCCTCAGGTGTCGCGTTAGACGCGACCGGATTTGCGTCACCAAACCCCTGCGCCGCAACAAGGTTCGCGTTGACGCCTTGCGAGATCATATACTGCATCACATTGTCAGCCCGCTTCTGCGACAAGATGAGATTGGATGTAACGCCCTGGCTCATCAGCCCCGGGCCGATCGGCGTGTTGTCGGTATAGCCGTTCACGTTGATCTTCGTCGTCTGCTGCGGTGCCAGAATCGCAGCCATCTTGGCGATGGTCTGCTGCGCCTGGACCGGCATCTGCCAGCCGCCCGACGGGAATAGTAGTTCGCCGTTGACCGTTACCTTGATTGCATTCTGCAGCCGTGTGATCTGCATCTTCTGGGCTCCGACTTCAGCAGTCATCGATTGTTGGAGCTGCTGGTACTCCTGATCCAGCGCGTTGTATTTTTGTTGCGAGACGCAGCCCGACAGCAGGAGAGCCACGACCGCAAGGTATAGCGTCGGTATCTTCTTCATTAGCCGTTCCTTCTTTCTTTCAGCCGGTGCCTATGGGCGCGCTGGCCGGTGGCGGAAAACGGTCGTGGCGGGAGACCCGAGCACCTGTACTCCTTCAGATGCGTGGACTCGGCATTTCTCTCCTCCCGACGCGAGAATACTTCCCGATCTTCGCTAGATGGTGCATGACGCGTATCGGGGCACGCAATAGGACTTTGGTCCAATAGGCAGGACCTTCTGAGTTGGACCGCTGGCGCCTCTGGAAGGGTCATAGCCCAATCTCAGTTTTATGTACAAACCTTCGGTTCGTCGCATTTATTGCGGCGTCTCTACGACGGCCGCATGGGCTTTTCGAGTATCGGAGGAGAGTTCAGGATGCTCGCAGGACAACTCGCCCTCATTGCCGCCGCTCTGTTTGCCGGGGCAGCGATCTACATAAACCTCGCCGAGCATCGCCGACAAGGGCCTGTTTACCGAATGGAGTACCATCGAACGAGGACGCATCTCTCACTCAAAAAAGATTGTCCGCACTCACGTCCCATCCAGCCACCGCGGAACGGCCGCGTCATCGCTATACCGCAAGTCGGCGGGTTGCACCATCGCTACCAGCGTCTCGCGGCCTGACGCCACCAGCTACTGCTTGAAACATTGGTTGCGCGGCGGCCGGTACCAAGCCGGCTGCGAATCCTCGCATTGATGGCGTTTAGATCTAGACCGAGCGAGAGCTGCTCATAGTACAAGCTGCGACGCCCACCGGTTCATCACGGCTGGTCGCTCTTTGGCTTCCCCACCTGTTCCAAATCTTGTTAGGAGAGAATTTTCAGCAGGGACAGGTGACGCTCATGCCTCGCCCTCACTCGTTCCAAATGCTTCTATTCGCCGGGACCCCTGGTCTGTTCCCGATGCATCGCTTTCGCTTCATTCATTTTCAGATAGAGGCCCGGGTCTGCCAGATAGCGCTGTTTCGAGCCCTGGTAACTGTTGAAGAAGAGTTGCAAGTCGTTGTATTGCGCTACGAACTCGCTATTCGAGACGAGGGAGGGATCCTGTTTCAGCCGCTGCCACATCAGATCATGCTTCTGGAGCACACGATGGAAAGCCGCCACTTCGTCCGCATGGTCAGCTGCTGTCGCTGCAGCGGCGGCGGGCGGGTTTGCCGGTGCGGTCCCCTCCTGCGCCATCGCGACACCGAAGCTGGCTCCTACAAGAAGAGCGCCGATCAACATTGAAGCGATTAGTTTCATTCCTTCGTCCTCCATTGGGCCGGAATATCTTGCAAGTCTGTTCAATGCTTATCAGAACATGTCGTCCTCCAATCGTTCATCTTCCGAGTAACTCTTATACTGCACTCTTAGCCCGTCCCCGCAGTACAAGGCGAATTCTCGTTCATAGCGGTGGGTGCGTATAGTTGTCCTTTAGAACTACAAGAGCAGCCGCCGGTCAGACGGCCAACGCGACGATGACCGCGTTGGGATATGACCAGGTCCGTCGGGACCTGGCGAAAGCTGCACATCGATTCCGGAAGGGGTGACGATTCCAGCGGATTAAGATCATTCGCGGCTAGCGGTACTCTTTGGCCTTGGCAATCGCAATGCGTATGGCCTTCCCCTCGTCATCGCCCTCATCGAGCAGTGCGTTGGCAATCTCGATTGCCTTCAGCCGCACCTCCAGCGGCAAATTCCGCATCGATCGCGGGTAATACGTCTCGTCCCATGGCATCGCGCTGGAGTCTACGGCGTCGGAAGATACTGTGCCAAGTCATCGTTTCACGAAGTGCATCGAACTCGTCTGTCTCTGGTGCCGCAAGAGACGCAGATTACGCCGGTCTGCGCGGATTTCCGGCAAACTCCGCAGAGAATATCCGACCTCGAGGACTGAGTGGCGGAGAGAAGTGAATTCGAACTGCCGGTACCAGTTTCTAAACTGTCAGACGACTGCATCGAGTTAGAACTTGCGACGACCAGACGCGGGGCGGCGGTGAAGAAGCTCCGTCAAGCGGCGAACCTTGTGCTCGGTCGCAAGTGGTGACGTCACGAGTACGCCGGGCAAATCAGCCTCGACCATAACCTCCGCTTCGTCGATGGTCGCGCAGGCGATTCCGATCGCTCCGGCCTCCACTTGACGCCGCGCAATAGCTGTGCCTAGTCCAAACCTAAACCCGGACGTATTGATGATGAAGCCCGCCGAGGATTGGTATTGCTGCGATGCGGCCCATCTTCTGCGGACGCCGAAAATCCGGCGCATTCTTGCCCAGTGAGAGATGCGTCCGGACCTGGTTGTAATAGGAAGCGTAATTCCTTAGAACGCGACGCAACTGCGCTTCGTCGAACACGACCAAGTGATCGAGGCTTTCCCGCCTGATCGAGCCGATGAGGCGCTCGACGTGGCCGTTCTGCCACGGTGAGCGCGGCGCAGTCGGATGATCGCGGATCCCCATTGCCCGAATGCGATGGGTGTAGGCTGGGCCGAAGGCCCGGTCGCGGTCGCGAATCAGGTGATGCGGCGCTTCGTTCCAGGGAAACGCGTCCGTCACCTGACCTGCGATCCACTCGGCGGTCGGATTGGAAGTGACGCTGATCGTGACTAGACGCCGGCGGGCGTGACGCAGGATCACCAAGCCGTAGAGCGGCTTGAACGAGATGGTGCGCACCACGAACAGATCCAGCGAAGCGATGCCTGCGGTGTGATTGCGCAGGAAAGTCTTCCAACCTTGCGACGGTGGCCGGCGGCGCCGGACCATATATCTGCCGACGGTTGATTCAGCGACTTCGATTCCAATCATCAACAATTCGCCGTGGATCCGCGGTGCGCCCCACAGCGGGTTCTCGCGGCTCATTCGCCGGATCAGCGCTCGCATCTCGGAATCTATCCGTGGACGGCCGCCGACCTGGCGGGACTTCCAGCGCCAGTAGGCGCGGAAACCGCGTCGGTGCCAGCGGATCACGGTCTCCGGCTGGACGATGATGATCGCGTCCAGGAGCGACGGGTACAGTCGATACAGCCACACCAACCGCAAGCGATCGATGTTCCGCAGTCTCACGCGCGTCGGAGACTTGCGTCGTAGAACTAGCAGCTGTTGGCGCAGGAGGAGATTCTCGGCCTCGAGCCGCGCACGCCGCGTGAACAGCGATCGGATAGCAAGCAGCAGCTGGCTCAGAAACGCGACCATCGGCCGCTTCCTTACCATACGCTCACCCGCGCGTCATCCAGGATGAGGTTTTCGGGAGGCACAGGATCATCACATCCGTTGGTCTCCAGTTGGTCGATGACAGGACCGCCCGAACCGGCATCGCCGTTCATCTGGTCAGTGTAGACGCCAGTCCGCCGGGGCTGCCGAAGGGCGTGACCTCGGCGGTCAGCGTGACGTACGCGTTTTTTGGCGGGCCGATTGAGTATTACGACGGCGCCCAGGTATTCCTCGTGGGTGCCAAAAAGGTCAGCGATATCGCCTCGGCCATATTATCTGCGGTCGAAAAGCGTACCGCGAAGTTAAGCGGCCAAGCCGAAAGATGAACTGCACCGCTCAAAGGAACGAAGCTGATGCTGCGCGCTAGTACGCTCGCCGCACATTCCCGCCATCGATGAAGCCTCTGTTCGTCCACCCGCGTACCGCATGCGCCGCCGCTAACCCTGAGACCACGCGACACGAATATTGGGTAACGGCACTCGGTCGGGGACAGAGCTTACGAGCCTTTCTTTTTGCGTTCCGCCCAACGCTTCTTCATCGCCAGCGATAACCGCCTTCTGCCCTCGGGAGTGAGTCCTCCTCGCTTCCTTGCTTTCAATGTCGACGGGCGCGACGTGGCGATGCTCGTCTTCTTGGCGGTCCGTGGCGAGTTCGCTCCTTCCAACGCTGCAATGGCTCGACTGAGCCTATCTCTTTCCTGCTTCAAGTCCGCGACTATTCTTTGTAAGTCCAAGATTCATTCCTTTCTTGATTTGCCAGCTTAATGTAGCCTGCTACTTCGTGTTGCCGCAACATTTCAGTAGGACGTCGGTCGGCATTGCGGAGAAGTCTAATTCTTCGGTATCTAAGTTCGATTCAAGAGAAATAGGCGTCGGACGAAGACCTTTCAAAGTCTCCTGACCAGCCAGGCTGAGTGCGGCGCTTTGACGATGCGACGAGGCGACCGCGCGGCTCGGCGACGAGGATGCGGCGAGCGTCGAGTCCAGTGGCCGGGTTACTTCGCGGGCTCAGTCGCCGACGATCCTGCATTTCATTTGACGTAACAGCGTGTCCATGAAAAAGTGTTCCTTGGGTAACCGCTGGCACGCCCTCCCGGCCAGCCGAAGACCCGGATGCGGCGCATCCGAGAGACTGGCCCCCCTCAGATTGGCCCAACGAGTACGCCGCTCGTTTTACTCTTGTCTGCGAAACGCCGAGTGACTCAGGCGACACGCGCGAAGAAGTGCGACGGTGACCATGGCCGGGTGGTGGCGTAGCGCGGAAGTTTAGAAAAAGTTGTACCCAGACTTCCCGACAAAATTTTATATGGGCGCGGGCTTTTCGAGTTCACCCTCTTCAAATTCGGATCGCACGGATTCGACTCCGCCCGTGGGAGAAAGTGCGCGCTCCAGTCACGGAGCGATTCAGCCCTAAGTCCGGCGTCAGAAGCCAAGGAATCCTAAACCGATAGTTCCTGTGGACAACCGTGGTCAGCGTCGCAATAAATTTCCTTGAACGAGGTCAAGGCCAAGCTTAGTATCCACTCGCGTTTCGTGACGTGAGCAGCGAGTAGCGGACAAGGGCGCCCCCCGCCAGTGTCCAGCAAGACGCTGCGCGTTACGAAACGCGATGTGGAGGGGGAGTCTCGAAAGACCCGGTCGGAAGTGGCCGGGTCTTGTACTTTATTTTGTGCCGAGGGCGATGCCCACGGGCATAATCCTCAGCGTGAAGTCACGGCGACGACCCGAAGCCCATGCCGCGATGCATGACGGCGGGTTGGTTCGCCACTCTTGGACCGGGTGGCACCTGCCACGCTGCCGCGCTCGCCTTGGTTCGGTTGGTATTTGAAAAACGGGCGGAGCGGCGATATTGGCGTAGCGACCGCCGCGCCCGAAGAGGAGTATCCGCCGAGGCCCGCAGGATCTTCCTTGTAGCGGAACGTCACCGGGCGCAGCTTCATCAGCCTGCCGCTCGCATCACCCATGTCGCGGATGTCGCGCTTGAAGCGGGCCGAAGAGGCCTGTATGCCGAGCCAGCCGTTGATATTGACCACCACTGGCACTGACGAGGCGAAGATGGGGGAGTTGTTGATGCCAGCGATGACGGTGCGGGTCTGTTTGCCTTTCGTGCCGATCCGGATGGTGTTGGACTGCATCTGCCGCTCCGTTGTGCGCCGATGAGCCGTTAGATCCTTGGCTTCGAGCCACGAAATGACGCCCCTACCGGGTATCGGTTCGTAGTGACTCGTTGGCGGAGCGAGGTTAATTCGAACTGCCGGTACTGGTTTCTAAACTCTCATACGGCAGCATTGTTTTAGGAATCTGCGACGCTCGGACGAATATGGTCCAGAATCTAGGCGCCGTGTCTATCACAGCGCCACCGTCGTGGATTCGGACTGCGTTGTGCGGTCCGGGTTATTCCTTAGCGGTCGCCTCCGGAACCGTTGGTTGGGGCACCGCCGGCGCCAAAGCCGGTGACCGAGGACTCAGGCGGCGGCGCGGCGGCCGCCGCGAAGTCGCAGCACCCATCTCCTGCAGCGTCGGCCTGCGCCGCATGGCCGGTCTCGACCAATGGTGGCGCGGACACCGGCAGGAGGTTCGGCGTTCCCGGTACCGCGAGCGTGAGCGCCGGCTCGTGTGCGATCGCATCCAGCACGCGACGTGAGATTTCATCAGCGACTTGCACCGCGTGACGCGTGTCGGCCGGATAACGAATCGTCATCTCAATCCCGTTCTGGCCCAGTCGGACCCGGCACTGCGGGCGGGGCGATTCTAGCTTCATGTTCAGATCACGCTCCAGCTCACGGTACTGGCTCTGGACGGCATCGCGGTAGGGCGAGTAGACGTTCTCGACCACTTCCATCAGCCGCTTCTCGGCCAAACGATAGTCGCATTCCGGCGCCAGCGTCAGCTTGAACTCGTTCCAAACGAAATTGGTACCGGGCGTCTGCCTGCAGAAATTGCCGTTGGCCTGGAACACGATCGAGTTCGGGAACACCACGACTCGTCCGGTTGGCTGATGCGTGCGGCCGTCGCCCGCCAACTCCATAAGCGCCAGCTTGAAAAGCCCGATCTCGATAACGTCGCCATTGACGCCGGCGAGTTGGATGCGATCCCCGACGCGAATACCGTAGCGCCCGGTGACAAAGAAGTAGCCCGCGAACGAAAGGATCACATTCTGGAGTGCGACCGCTATTCCGGCCGCCGCCAGCCCCACCACCGTCGCTAGTGTCCCGAGTTCATCGGTGAAGTCGAACACCAGCACCAGGCTGACGACCGATGCTACCGCGAGCTTGCGCAACTGGAGCAACTGCCGGCGCCGGCGAAGGTCCTGCACGTACCGGAAAGTTAGAGTGCGCCAAAAGAAGGCGGCTACGAAGATCGCGATTAGCAGCACGCCGAGCGCAGCAAGCCGAACGATCACTCGACGGAGCTGGGAGGCGCTCCGCTGATCGACGTCCGCATTCCATCGATTGAGATTCTCGACGTAAAGCTGCAGAACGACATTCATCTTCGTGAGCGGCATCAGGGCATCGACAATCAGCTTGTGGCGCTGGATAAGGTCTTCGAATTCCTGCTTGAGCCGGCGATTTGCGTTGATGTCGACTGCGCCGTCTTGTGCTGCGAGCTCGTTGGCGTGCTGGTTTAGCGCGCGGATCTCTTTTACCAAGGGCGCGCGCACTTTCGCATAAAGCGCCGACAACGCCTTAGTCTCGGCGATCCGGTCTTCGATAGTTATCCCTTCCCGTCCGAGCCTCAGCAGCGTCTCGGCGGCGTCGAGCAAACCGCTGTTTGGGGAAATACCCGAACCTCCCCCGTTCGCCGCCGACGCCTGCGCCACCGCTGCGTCTGGCTTGGCCGGCCCTGCCGACAATTCAGGCAGGCTGCGCTCGAGCTCGTCTATCCGGGCGGAGAGGCCCGTGAGCTTGTTTGCGCCGGCCGTGGCGGTGCTTTCAAACTCGACCATCGCCGTGTACGACTCGACGCGTGATTGCGCAAGCTCGATTTGGCTTTGAAGAATATCGAGCTGGCGCACTGGGACGGCGCCCTCGCGGCGTCGCGCATGGGCGATTTTCGACTTCAGATCGTTGGCTTGCGTCTGCAACTTTTGCAGGTCTTGCGCCGCTTTCTGCTGTCCGGCTTCGAAAGAATCAAGCCTTGGTAGCGCGCCCGCAATTGGGACCGGCGCGCCGGTTGCCGCGTCGGTCGAAAGGATGGATGAGGGTGTTGCCTCTGAATCGCTCAAGGCTGCCCGCGCGTGGGCGTATTGAAATCCGAGGTTGACGGCCTCAAGCCCCATTCGGTGGTCGTATCTCAAGAAGAGCAGTTCGGTCGGCTCGACGGCGAGCCGTTCTTCGATGGCCAACTGCCGGTACCAAGCGATAACCTGGTTGAGAAAGTTGAGCGTGTCTCGGTCATCGGTTTTGGGCGTTGCCTTGGCGGTGGTGCGGGCGCCGGCGGCCGGGGTTGGCGCCGACAGGCCCGCCTTGGTTGCACGCGTCGGCTCTGCCGTGGCACCGGGTTGCGGGGCGTCCGCCGCCGATGCTTGGGGTGAGACGGCAACCACGATCGAGGCGGCGAATGTTAATGCCGTGAGCATCCGCCATATCGACCAGCGGCAACCCACCGCCTCGGCTCTTGGAAGCAAACGCATCGCAACCATCCTCCCCTCGGCGCCTCCGCTAGATCGGACGCGGTGGCCGCGCTATATGGGCTTGCGCGGATTCCGCCACCAGCCACTGTCGAGCGCGCCGAGAATCGCGCCCGCTATGGGCGCCAGCCAGAACAGCCACAGTTGCTCGATGGCTCATCCGCCCGCGAACAGCGCCGGTCCCGAGCTGCGCGCCGAATAACCGAAGTGCTGGTCATCGGGATGCTGATCGGATGTATCAGCGTCTGCACCTCCAGTGCCGGGCGAGCGCGCGAGGTCTTGGGCCATTGTGCCGGGCTTTTCGGGCGCGTCGTCGTTCGCTTGCGGCACGTCCGCGCTCTCCGGCTCGTCATCGAAGGTGCCTGATGCTGACGGCGATCAACTCCTCGTAAGACCGCCCTCTGCTTCAGGCGTGTGCGCATCAACGGAAGGTGTTCCGCAGGCGTCACAACTCGGAATAGCCCCCATCCTCCTACTGCCATTCGTCCGGGCTGCTCTTCGGCAGGCTAAAGCCAGCAGCTCGACTTGCGCTCTCCACCTGATCGAATCGACGCGCGCCCGCGTCGTACGTGGCGAGCGATAAAAAACCCAGGAAGGGGACAGCACATCGCGTGCCAGAAGGTTTTGCGCGCTCATGGATTCAAATGTAGGCGATAGCATCCGCGAACCCCACGTCGTTGCACGGATGCGACTACCGCTTCGCACTCTGACGTGCTCCGCCGGGTTTTCCGACATGCAAACTTCCGTGGTGATCCCATCTGCCGCAAGGCGGTCATGCGAACCAGATCGAGGTCGCCGTTGGCGTTCGAGTGATGGAGTCGCGCCTGGTAGTCGCCTCATTCGATGCGCGTGAATGACGAGATGTAGGCTCCTGAACGATCGACCGCGCAGGCGCGTATCTCGATCATCTAACTCGGCGTGCTGGAAAAGCGGCGCTGACCAGTAAACTTGATCGTCCCATGATTGCGGCGCTGAAAGGTTGTCTACAGAAAACCCGGATCCGAAGGGTGTGCGGCAGAATATGGAAGAGGCGCGAGCGAGCCCGTTCACTACGTACTGTGAATGAATCCCGACGTGATCGCGCTGTTTGGCCCCGGATGAACCTCAATGCAGTTTCCCTGTTATTTGAGGAAAATTCCCTGTTCCGGCAAAATAATTCGCTGTTGACGTTTCAAAATTCCCTGTTCCGTTGAGTAGGGAATTCCGACGAAAACCCGAGAGATGACAGGGCTTTTTCGGCCACAACTCGGCTCCGAGACGGCCGAAATCGTCTAAATTCCCTGTATTTTCCCTGGTGATCAGGGAATTTAACATGGAGACTGGTTCGCATCAGACTGCGTCATCCACCATACAGTCCATCAGTTTTTGTATTTCTCAGAGAATCGCTCGAAATCAGCGCGCGTGCGCGCGATTTGCACCTACGCATGGACCCAGAGAACGGGCGACAGGGGTGTCGTGCTCGTTGGTCGACGAGTAGAAATCGCTCCTCCCCTATTGCTTGGACGAGTGGTCGTTGGTCGTTCAGGCGGAGCAATTGTTTCTGCGAATCACATAGGCACCGGCCAGCTTGATACCCCACGGCGTAACCCAGGTACCTTCGGCCATGAGTGTGAATTGCGCTCTTTCCGCCACACGGATCGATGGCGCGTTGGTGGCTCCAACGACGCACCACAAGCAGCGTCCTGGCCTGGCGAGAGTTGCGACAATAGTCCGCAATGCGAAAAGGGCAAGTCCTCTCCCGCGATTCGTCGGATCAGTCCAGGTGTCGCCAATCTGGAAATCGTCATCGGCCACGAATGGAAATCGCCAATACCTGGGAGTAAATGCTGAATAGTGCGCGGGTTTCGCTCCCTGGGAAGCCGGGCGTTTCTAACGGCTCTCATAGCTCTTGTCCTATCTTCGTGTAGCGCGGGTTATTCGCAATGTTTGCACAATAGCGGCGGTGCCCTTCGCTGTAGCGTCTCTTCAGGGCAGATCAACCAGAGGGCAACGGCAAGCGCTTTGGCCTCATGTAGTGCGGGCGACGAAGACATCTGCCGCAAGGCTTGCGCTCAGACCCGCGATCCACAGATTTGCGACACGTGGTTTGCGATCAAGTGTCCAGAGGATCCCTCTATTTGCCAGTCCGCGTGTCATCTCGCACATAACCGGGTGGCCTGCCGCGGAGCGTGCGAAGCTGGAGACCAAGCGGCGTGCATCGATTATTTCCAAATGGCTCAGTGACCTCCGGTCAATTGCACGACTCGTAAAGGACGCGAGGCCAGGCTGTGCGAACGCTAGTCTTCGACCACGAGGAACGGCGGGCGTCGAGCGCTCCCGAAAGTACCTTCTACTTTCCTTGTTCGATCTCCTTTCCCCGTCAATTCGCCCATCTCCTTCATCATTAACTCGATTAAGGACGGAGGTGATCCGCCTATCCCATTCGCAGATCGGAATGCCTTGCCATATCGAGATGACTCAGAAGTTCCTCGACCGAGCTGCCAGTCGATAACAACAAGCCTACAGTTCAAAAGAACCGCGGATGGCGCGGCTGGACAGCGGACGCGCAATAAAAGCGGCCTTGATTGCTGTGGTTTGAGAGGACTGGGTGACGGAGAAAGGGGGATTTGAACTCCCGAGACCCTCCAGCGTTCGAGACGGCGCAATCTTTCGCGCTCGAAATCGACAGGTCTCGAACTTGTCCGCCCGGCGCGATCCGGTTTTTACATAGGAGCCGCAGTTCGTGATATTAAGAGCCGTAAGGAGATGACGATGGGCGAAGCATGGATTATCGACGCGGTGCGCACGCCCCGCGGACGCGGCAAGAAAGATGGCGCGCTCGCTGGATTGCATCCGCAGGAGCTGATGGCGCAGACGCTGAACGCGATCAAGGAGCGCAACCACATCGACCCGCGCGAAGTCGATGACGTGGTCGTGGGCTGCGTCACCGCTTACGGCGACCAAGCGATGTGTATCGCGCGAATGTCGGTGCTGGCCGCCGAATGGCCCAACGATTCGACCGGAGTCACCATCAATCGCTTCTGCGGCTCAGGCCAGCAGGCAGTGAATTTTGCCGCGATGGGCGTGAAGGCGGGCGAGCAGAATCTGGTAGTTGCCGGCGGCGTCGAATCAATGTCGCGGGTGCCGATGGACGCCGATCGCGGCGGTATCGACGGCCACAATCCCCATCTGCGCCAACTCCATCCTCTAGTCCCGCAGGGCATCTCGGCCGATCTGATCGCGGCGATCGAAGGCTTCTCGCGCGAGGATTGCGACCGCTTCGCGTTGGAAAGCCAGCGCCGCTATGCTCGCGCCCATGCCGAAGGTCGGCTCAAGAAGAGCCTGATTCCCGTGCGCGACGCGGCCAACCGCGTCCTCCTCGATCATGACGAGCATCCCCGCACAACCACGCTCGAAGGGCTCGGCAAGCTGTCACCCTCGTTCGAGCAAATCGGCAAGTACGTGCAGAGAGGCGACACCCTGAGTTTCGACCAGAAGGCGATGTCGAGCTACACCAATGTCAAGTCGATTCCGCACGTGCATCACGCCGGCAATTCGTCGGGCATCGTCGATGGCGCGAGCGCGTTGCTGCTCGCCTCGCCCGATTACGCCAAGGCGCACGGACTCAAGCCGCGCGCCCGCGTCGTCGCGACGGCGACCGCCGGCGACGAACCAATCATCATGCTCACTGCACCGGTGCCCGCGACCCGCCGCGTGCTCAAAAAGGCCGGCATGACAATCAAGGATATCGACCTCGTCGAAATCAACGAGGCGTTCGCCGCCGTGCCGCTCATGGTGATGCGCGACTGCGAGATGGATCCTGAGACGGTCAACGTTAACGGCGGCGCGATCGCCCTCGGTCATCCGCTGGGCGCAACCGGCGCGATGCTGATCGGCACGGTGCTCGACGAACTCGAACGCCAGAACAAATCCGCCGCGCTGATCACGATGTGTATCGGCGGTGGGATGGGAGTCGCGACGATTATCGAGCGCGTCTGACGCCAGTTCGCGCGTCCTTTGTCAGACGTGGACAACCCGCGCACACAGAGAGAAGGTCGACCCGACTAGATGTGAACGCGACCTGGAGGCCTTCTCCGGTGCCGATGAAATGGTCACTTCGCCGCCACATTGGCGCTTTCTGGCGGGTTTCTCGGAGAACGGCTACAACCTGAGACTCGTTGGCGGAGCGGGTCGAATTCGAACTGACAGGCGACTTATGCCGCGTTCCGTAAGCCATCAAGAATCGTCGAACTGACGACCATTGCCGGCGAACCACCTCCTGCCATTCCCGATCGGATCCCGAAGGAAAAATTCTGGGATCTGGGCCTTTCTTTCTTCCTAAAGGTGAGGAGACACGCACATTCCGCGCACGTGCTCACAACGATTTGCGCGTGCGTCGCCATGTCGGCGCACTGCTCTTCACGGACCTGGCGCCGTTGCGCAAGCCTGTACAGCTTGGCGGAGCGCTCAAGCGCCCGGCCCGCGCTTGACGGAGACGTGGAGACGCCGTGATCTCGCCCAGGGTGGTGCGGCTTCTCTGCGGGACCGCAGCCGTTCCACCACACCTGACGAACTTCAGAACGGCGGGCCGCCGATCGGGTCTATACCAGACTCGTCAGGCGCGCTAATGAGCGCCACCTGCTCGCTGAGCATAGCTTGAGTTGCGGCCGAGATGGTTTGCTCGATCTCGGCGCGGATATTCGCCAGCTCTTTTCAGAACTTTCCGGATCGTCTCTGACCAAGCCCCCGCTGTTCAAGAAAAGGACTTGACGCTAGCGGATCCGAGCGCAAAGGTTCAGACAAGGCCCGCGCGACGAGGCCAGGCCGTCCAATAACCAGTAAAGGAGGAGGGCAATGCCAACATATATATTGCTGAGCACGCTAACTCCTGAGGGACGTCGGACATTGCACAGCGACCCCGATCGCTTGGACGAGGTGAACCAGGAAATCACTGATTTTGGCTGCGAAGTTATCGGTCAATATGCGGTGCTCGGCTCAGGCGTCCCGCGATGCGCGTCAGTTGGTCGGTGATGGCGTTCGGCCGGCCGAGTTCATCCAGGGCTCAGCCTTCACGCTGTGGAGGTCGACGAAGCGCACCCAGAGGGCGGCGTAGACGTAGAGCATCGTCGCGAAATGCGGCTGGTCGAGCCACGTGGCATGCTTCCGGATCTTCCGCACGGCACGCCTGACGCGCTCGTCACGCGCCGCGCGCTTGCGCGATGGGGTCCGCGGTTTGGCCGGCGCTATTTCGGTCGCGGTTGCGGTACTCATGGCACCATATTAACGCGAATTCGCGCGAAAACGATCCCCCACGGCTGCGCCAGCGGGTTAGTCACTTCGGGAGGACGTTTCTCCGACGAAATAGCCATCTTGTAAGAAGGTCCCAGAAGGATGGACGTTGATCCGATAAATCGTGGGCGGGCGGTGGAATATCGGCGGGGTGCTCAGTCGGGCTGGGCGGTGCTTCGGATGGCCGCAGGGCAGCTAGCATTCGGTCTGCGTCGGCAATGTACCCTTCTGTGCGTCCGATTGCGAGATTCAGTCGCGTCTGCTTCAGAAGGTCCGCAGAAGAAGAAACCCACTGCTCAAGTAAACCTTTGCTCGTTGACCACTTTCCGCGCAGCTCCGGAAGCTCCTTGACCAGCCGATCGCGAAGCTCGTGTGACGCCAAGAGGATTGCCTCGTCCAGTTCGCGGAGTTTGCCCGTCATTTTTGCAGTCAGGTCCGCGAGCCGTTGTACCAAGTCGGCGGTTTTAGGAGCGTCTGGCGTAGTCATTTTCCGCTCGTGGTTGAAGGAAGATGTTTCTCACGGCGCCGAGCTTCGCGACGCTCGCGCTTGATTTCGGCCTTGGCCCTGCGCCGCGCTTCTCGCATTTTGCGCTCGATGTTCACCCTTCAACAGTAGAACGCGCTGGTGCAGTCTGGAAGCCCAACCCGGGTCCGGGGAATACCCCGCTGCGTGCGCACGCCCGCGCAGGTGTTGGACTTAACTGCGCCATCGGCGTAGCTCTCGAAATGGCTGGGCGTCTCCCCCCAAGAGGACGTAACCGGCCGACCCCTGAGGCTCGCTGGCCAGCACTGGCGAGCCTCTCTCTGTTCAGCGCTGCTAGCCTCTGAGGTCGCGCACGCCCCGCTGCTCGCGCCTGACAATCAGGTCGGCGTGATCATCGCAGACCTCGATCTGCTTCAGCGGGCGGCCCTGGCGGTCGACGTAGCGCACGATCGTGGTTGCGCGGTACTGGCGGCAGGCGGTGGCAGCAGGAGGATCACGACGATCACGGCGAGCGAGCATCCGTCATTCGGTGCTCTGGCTGCCCTGAAGCTGTTGAATCTGGCGGCGCTGACTCTCGATCTCTTGCTGCTGGTTCTGAATCTGCCCTTGTTGCTGCTGAGTTGAGGCCTGCTGGTTCTGCATCGAGTTGCCAACGACGAAGCCGGTGCCCGCGCCAAGTGCACCGCCGATGGCCGCGCCAGCGAGCGGATGTCCCACCGCCAAGCCGACTAGCGCTCCGGCACCGGCACCTAGAGCACCACCGCCTAGCGTTCCTTCCTCACGGGTCGATAGTGGCTGCCCGCTGCATCCGGTCAAAACAAAACATCCGGCCACGATAAAAACCGCACCGAGAATCAAAGTCGCGGCCACAGTCCTAACACTGCCCGACCTGTTTGAAGGCCTAACCATAGTCAGCCATCCTCCTCGCCTTACCGGGTCCCGCTGTGGCCGATCCTGCCAGAGTCAGAGTACGCCGTTGCTGCTATGTGGGAGCACTCCGCGTGCCAAGAAGGGTGATCCGCAAAAGTGGATTAATGTGCTCCTACCCTCGCAAGTGATCGCACCGACGCTAGCGGCGTTGCCGGCTCGCAACAGCTGGTCTGGCTGTTCGGCCCGGAGGTGGCCATGACTCGGGCAGCGCGAGGTAACAGCGCATCGGTGGGAGCATCCGATTGCCGGGGCCCGCACACGCCTTCCGCTATTCACAGAGGCGCTCTTAGACAATTTTAACTGTCATAGAAATAGATAAATCATCTATTGATAATCATAGCAATCTATAGTTAACTTGGGCGGCCAAAGGTGACCTCGACGGCAATCGCGTCAGACACTGGCTAGCACCTCTACAAAAAGGGGAATTTATGATCAGCATGAGTTTACGGCTGCGGGCTTTGAAACGAGGCCAAATGGCCGTGGTCATGCTGATGGTGATGCTTCCCCTTTTAGGCTTGGTGGGGCTCGGGGCCGACGTGGGGCTTCTCTTTTTCCAATGGGGAATTGCGCAGAAGGCGGCCGATTCAGCAGTGCTAGCCGGAGCCGGTTATCTGCCGAACCATCCTTCGACAGCGACAACCACGGCGAGCGGGTACGCTACCCAAAATGGGCTGAAGACCAGCGAAATAGTTTCCAATACCGTTGCGGCCGACGACATGTCGATCACGATGACGACCTCGCGCACCGTCCCATATTATTTTCTGCAACTGGTCGGCGTCAGTTCCGGAACCGTGAAACCGATCGCCAAGGCCGGGATTCAGCAGGACACCGAGGGCACCCGCGGTCTAATACCAGTCGGTCTGCCGTGTACGGCCACCAATTGCGCCTACACGCCAGGTACGCTTTATAACCTGCTGCAAGCCGGCGCGAACGGCAACGGAGGGAGCTGGAACCTCGGCCCCGGCAATTGGGGGCGACTGGCGCTCGGCGCTTCAGGCGCGACGCAATTTTTGAACAATCTCATTAACGGCTATCAGGGGTCGATCGGCACTACGGTTACTGCTGAAACTGGTCAGGTGAATGGTCCCACCTCACAAGGAGTCGACCTGCGCGTCAACACGGGGCTCGCGGTCGACGGAACCGTAACCAATCCCACCCTCACGACGGTCCCGGCGTATGATCCGAGGTTGGTCGCCGTGCCTTTGGTCGATTTCACCGGCGCCACGGGAACCTCGGTACAACTTCCGGTCATGGGCTATGCTTTGATGTGGATAGACTCCTACAACGGCAAGGGCTCCAACAAGACGCTGAACGCCTATTTCCTGGGAAAGGTAGCACTCACATCTGTTACATCAACCTTCAACACCTTCGGACAGCTGCACCCCATCCTGTTGCAGTAAGATTCGCCCGCGAATCCCGCTATCCGCCATCCGAGACGGTAATGATTAAAGCAAGACACCCTATGGCGACTTATATCGTCGACTCATGTTGGAAGCTTCACATCTGGATTAGCGAGAGTTCGCGCGGCCAGACATTCACCGAGTACGCTCATCTTCGCCTCGCTCTCCATAGCGGCATTCGCGGCTTACGAAACGATTGGGCAGAGCGCTGTTATTCTAGGCAACGGTCTCAACAACGATCTGACGAGTGCTCGCGCAGTGGTGCCGTTGCTGAGTGGCACAGTCGGTCAATCATTAGGTCGCCTATTCACTTAGCGCGGATTCGTCTAACCTCCGGCAGGCGAACAGCCCTCGTTTCGCTCTCTTCAATGGGTGTCAGGTCGGATCCTTCGCGATACTACGCGCAGTGACTTAGCCGCTTTCTCTCAGGCATCGGGATCGTTCCTTCATGTGAAGAGCGTCAACCCGACTGCGGCCACGACCAGAATCACTACAGCAACGATAGCCTGAATCGGCTGTATCCAGCCTTGGGAGAGAGCCGCGCACAAAGCGCCTATGACCACAACGAAGATAATCGCGAGGTCGGTTTTAGAGAACACGGCTGCCATGTAACAGAGATGGCCGGCAAACCGAAGGCGTGCCAAATTCGGGGTTGCGTGTCGAATAGAGATGGGAGCTGGGTCTGGACTGACGTACAGCGCCCGACTGGTTACAGCGCCCGATTTGCCGGACCCAGCCCCGGGGGCGGGATTATCTGGCGTGACCGACGGGCGCTTGGGCGGTTACCATTTTTTCGCCCGGGGGGTCGGGGGGTCGACGCTCGCCGTCCGAAAGCGGCCCGCCAGCCACGGTCTGACTATGTTTGGCGAGGAGGCGATTGTCGCGGGTCTGATAACGCGAAGTGGTCTATTTGCCGCCATCGGATGACGAACACAAACTTTGGCATGCCTCCCTCGCGCCCAGCAGTTTAGAGGTAGAGTCCGTCACTGAAAGGAGACGGACAGATGAAGGGCAGCCGGTTCAGCGAGGAACAGATAATCGGGATCTTGCGGGAGGCGGAGG